>Ga0181534_10000292_pt1 | contig 36010 bp, 30 predicted proteins | sample PEATcosm2014_Bin_37_FD_119758 | JGI IMG/M metagenome (GOLD analysis project Ga0181534, IMG submission 119758) | Peatland microbial communities from MTU Mesocosm Facility, Houghton, MI, USA - PEATcosm2014_Bin17_10_metaG | ecosystem: Environmental > Terrestrial > Soil > Wetlands > Peat | place...
CCCTTCGCGATCATCTGCGTGCCGACGAGGATGTCGGTCTTGCCCGCGCGAAAATCGCCGAGGACTTTGCGGTAATCGTCCTTGCGCTTCATCGTGTCGGCGTCCATGCGCTGGATGCGCGCCTTGGGAAAAAGTTTGGCGAGCGTCTCTTCAACGCGTTGCGTGCCCGTGCCGGAAAAACGGATCGCGGGATTTTTGCATTTTTCGTTCGGGCAAACCAACGGAACTTTTTCGACGTGGCCGCAGATGTGACAGGCGAGCTTCTGCTCCTGCCGATGAAATGTGAGCGCGAGGCTGCAATTCGGACAATTGCAAACGTAACCACACTTCGGACATTGCAACGAAGTCGAGTAACCGCGCCGGTTCAAAAATAAAATCGTCTGCTCGCCGCGATCAAGGCGCTGGTTGATCGCTTCCTTGAGCTGCGGTGAAAACAGCGGCGTGCCTTTTTCCTTATGCGCGGCCTGCCGCATGTCCACGACGCGGACGTGAGGCATTTTTTGATTGTCCACGCGCTCCGGCAATTCAAGCAGCGTGAACTTGCCGCGTTTGCAATTGTAAAAACTTTCGAGCGACGGCGTGGCCGAGCCGAGCACGACGACGGCATTTTCCATCTGCCCGCGCATGATGGCCACGTCGCGCGCGTGATAGCGCGGCGCTTCCTCCTGCTTGTAACTCGTCTCATGCTCCTCGTCCACGATGATGAGGCCAAGCGGCTCGACCGGCGCAAAAATCGCCGAACGCGCGCCGATGACGATGCGCGCGCGACCCTGGCGGATTTTGTGCCATTCGTCATGCCGTTCGCCGGCGGACAAATGCGAGTGTAAAACCGCGACGAGCGTCTGTAATTTTCCAGAACTGAATCGCGCTTTGAATCGCTCAACTGTCTGCGGCGTCAAAGAAATTTCCGGCACGAGCACAATCGCGCCTTTGCCTTGTTCCAGCGCGTGAGCGAGCGCTTGCAGATAAATTTCCGTTTTTCCGGAGCCGGTGACGCCGTGCAAAAGAAAAGTCGAGGATGGAGAATTGAGGATGGAAGATGGCGCGGCTTTTCCATCTTCGCTGCGATTCATGGCTGCTTTGATTTTCTCAAGCGCAACGGCTTGCGCCGGATTCAGCACGATGTTTTGCGTCGGCAAAATGGTTTCGCGCGCGTAAGGATCGCGCTCGGAAATTTCTGAAGTGATTTCAACTAAACCACGGTCTTCGAGTTTGCGAACAGTCGCAGCCGTCGTTTCGGCCAGTTCAAGCAGTTCGGCCAGTAAAATTTCGCGGCGTTCTTCGATGATGTTCCAAACGTCCTGCTGGCGTTTCGGCAGTTTCGGAAATTCACCGCTTAACTGGAGCGTGCGGGCAAACAGTTGTTTTTTCCAGCCTTCCTTTTCTTTGCGAATTGCTTCGGGCAAAACTGATTTCAACGCCGTTTCCGGCGCGCAGCAATAATATTCGCCAATCCAGCGCGCCAGTTTCAAAACTTTTGGCGTCACCAACGTCTGCACGCCGATGACTTTGATAATTGGTTTGAGTTTTGTGTGCGCCGATTCTTCCGCGAGCGCGGTGACGGTGCCGAAAATTTTGCGCGCGCCGAACGGCACCTGCACGCGCGAGCCAACTTCAATTTGTCCGGTAAGCTCCGCCGGAATCAGATAATCAAACTCCTTGCGCAGCGCGATTTCAAGACTGACGCGGGCGATCATGGCTAGTCGCGCGAAATTTCGTTCAGCGTTTCTTCCAGTTGCTTTCTGATTTTTTCACGGTTTTCATCGGAAGCGTCGCGCGGAACATGGATCGGTTTCGCCGAATTCATTTCGCAAAGTGAGAACGGCAGCGGGATTTGAAATCTGTCCCAGCTTTTGATGACGATTTTCCGGCGCGCATAAAATCCGAACGGGACGATGGGATGGCCGGTGAGTTGCGCGAGCGAAATCACACCGTCATAAACGTGGTAGCACGGGCCGCGCGGGCCGTCAGGCGCGAGCGCGAGGTTGTAGCCGCGCTCAGCCCAGCTTTTGAGTTCGAGCATCGCCTGCGGGCCGCGTTTGTAGGACGAGCCTCTCACGGGCTGGATATTGAAGCGTTCCAAAATCGCGGAAAGGAACGCGCCGTCGCGGCTGGCGCTGGCGATGGCGGCGACTTTGGCTTTTTTCTGCCGCCGCAAATAAACCCGATAGACATCCGGGCAGAGCAAAATCCGGTTGTGCCAGAAGCAAAAAATTATCGGGTCGGCGGGCGGGTTTTCCAGAAAGCCGGTCCGGTCGTTCCACTTGTAACGCAACGTCAGCGTCAACGTGCGCGCCATGGAGACAAGAATCCATGCGCCGACGCGCTGCCAGAAAGTCGGCTCATGCGGCACGACCACGCCGGATTTGCGGACGGGGATTTTCGGCTTTGGCTCGGCGTCGGTCATCCATTTCCCTTTTTCAGGCACGCGCGCACCAAATTCTCGACAGTCGCTTTCGCGCCAAGCATCACCTGCGCGGCGCGGACGGAATCGTGTGCGTCAATCTGCTTGAAACCGAGCGCCATCAATGCGAGCACGGCGTCGTTGATTTTTTGGTCGTCGGGCGAAAGCGAATGTTTTGCGCTCGCGGCCTCCCACGCGCCCGCTGCGCCGATTTTGTCGCGTAATTCGACGACGATTCGTTCGGCGGTTTTTTTGCCGACGCCGGAAATTTGCGAAAGCGATTTCACGTCGCTGCCGCCGACCGCGCCGCGAAACGCGGTCACGGAAATACCGCTCAAAATGTTCAGCGCGGTTTTCGGGCCGATGCCGCTGACGCTGTTGACGAGCAGGCGGAACAGGTCACGTTCCGCCGACGTTGCAAAGCCGTAAAGGATGTGCGCGTCTTCGCGGACGATGAGCTGCGTGAGCAATTTCACCGGCTGGCCGGGCTGCGGCAATCTGTCGAACGACGACAGCGGAATCAAAACTTCATAGCCAACGCCGTTCACGTCCACGATGACTTGTGTGGGCAGCGATTCGACAAGTTTGCCATTAAGAAAAGTGATCATGGTCAAATCTTTTTTGGCGGCGTGAGATTGTAACGCGAATTTTCCCGCGCGTGCGTCAGTGCCAGCGCGAGCGCGTCCGCAGCGTCGGGCGCGGGCGGCTTGGACAGGTTCAAGAGCCGCTGCACCATTTTAGCGACAGCGGATTTTTGCGCCGCGCCATAACCGACGATGGCCTGTTTCACTTTACGCGGCGCGATTTCAAAAATGTCCAGCCCGGCTTCGGCAATCGCCGCCATCGCCGCGCCTCGCGCCTCGCCCATGATGAGCGCGGTCTGCAGATTTTGCGCGTAAAAAAGTCCTTCGATCACGCAGATGGTCGGGCGGTGTTTTTCAATCTCGTCGCGCAGGGTTTGGAAAATTTTTGCGAGGCAGCGCGAGCGTTCCCAATTTTTCGGGCAGGAAATCGTCCCGTGCGCGAGGGTTTTTGGATGCAGACTGGAAATCTGGATGACGCCGAAGCCGGTGCCGCGCAGCGACGGGTCAACGCCGAGAATAACCTGGCCGGTGCCGGGTGCCGGATGCCGGGTGACAAGCGGAAGAACTGCGCGCGGCGATTTGCCGCCGACGCGTTCCTTCATCTGATCGAATTGCCTCAGCGAGATTCCCACGCGGGAACTTTGCCAGCCGCGACGAAGTTGCAAAAGCAAAAACGCCGCGCAGAAATTTTCCGGCGCGGCGCTTGTGGATTGAAACGAATGGTAATCAATGTCCCGGCCCGTTCGGGTTTTGGTCTTTGTCGGATTTTTGCGGTGCCGGCGGCGTGGAATCTTTTGGCTGCGGTTCCGAAGGGTTTGAATTTTGGTGCAAATCATCATGTCGCTCGGTGTTTTGCGGATGTTCGACCGGCGCGGCTTGAATCTCCCGCGATTGGGAATCGGGCGTGACGACGCGCGGCGTCCGTTCTTCAGATTGCTGCTGATCCCGTGGTGACATGAGCCGCTGGTTGTAATCGTCATTTGGCGTTTGCTCGGGCTGCAAGCTGTGACTGGCGGGTGGAACCGACGGTTGCACCGGCCGTGATATTTGCGGTTCAAAGTTTTTTTGATCCGGTTGCGAAGGATGGTTTTGCTGCGGAACACCGGCGTGCGGCGCGGAATTGTTTTCATTTCCGTTGATGATCAGGGGTCGGGGCGTGTTTGGCCGGATCGCGGTCGGTTTGATGCCCTGGTTCAAAGTTGAGCCGGCATTTTTCTGGATGTGCGGACGGTTCACGACGAGCGTGTCGCGGCCAAGCTGTTCGCCGCGCGGGACGGCGGCGGATGATTCGTGGATGTTGAACCGGGGGATTTCCACATGCGTGACGGCAGAGATGCGTGCCGGCGGAATGCCGTTGTTGATGATGGTCCGGTCGTGGCTGTTGATGTTGAAATTATTGATGATGGTCGTGTGATTATAAATTTTCGTCACTTCTGCCGGCGCGGCGCGATAACGGCGCGGGTGCGGATCGCAGAAATTTTGCGTCGGTACGAACGTGAAAAAGTTCACGCTCAAACCGAAATCAAACCCGGCGCTGACGGCTACGCCGTTGTAAAAAAATCCAGCGCCTTCCTGATAGACCGTGCGAGGTGGCAGCGGTGCCCAGCCGCAGTAGTCATCCGAATAACGCCAACAAACCCACGACGGCGCCCAGACGGTGTCCGGCCACCAGCACCAGCCGAAGCGCGCATCATGGAACCAGCGCCCGTAATGAAAAGCGGTCGCGCCCCACGAATAATCCGAGAGCCAATACCAGCCGGAATCGGTATAGACCCAATGGCCGTGGTCGCAATATGGCTGCCAGCTTGAATCATAAACCACGACGGTCGGCCGCCAGCAAAGTCCGTAGCCGTCAACGTTCACCCAGCCGCCGTAAGGCGAGAGCGTGTCGTAAAAATAATTCTGCGTGACGTCGGCCGGCGAAGTTTCAGTTTGAGCGGTTGCGGTTGTTTCTGGGGATGGATTGGCCGTTGCGCCCAATTGTTGATCGCGTTGGATCATCGCCGTCACCACATCGTTGGGCACGCCGAGGTCTTTCAGATAGATGATTTGATCCGGGGTGAGGTTGAATGTGCTGGCCGAATTGTTGACGTAAGCCAGCAGGACGCTTTCTTCCACGCCGGATTGCGCGAGCCGGATGACCTGCGCGAGCGGGCTGTTCGGCTGGATGTCCGTCGGCAGCGCGCCTGAAGCCGCTGAATTGTCCGCTGGAACGGATTGGGTTTGAGCGTTGGAATTTTGCGGCAGATGGCCGACGAACAAGACCGCGGCGAAAATCGCAGCGCCGGAAATAATTTTTCTGGAAATCATGGTTTTATTTGCAATAGTTGGTTGCCGGTTTCAATCATGGCTCACAAATCAACGGTTTAGACCAGTTTTTGGCAAAGACATTCAACCATGGCAGTGCCTAATTTTCAAATACGATTGCAGTAAATTGATGGTGACAGATTCAGGAAGCAGGCTATATTTGACGCAATCACTGGACGCGAAGTCTTAACAGAGTTGTAACCTTAATAAAGTAAAAGTATGAAACGTTTATCTTTGATTGCTATGATCGGTGCCGGTTGCCTGCTCCTTCAGAATGCCCAGGCCACGCTCGTTTTTGAGGACGGCTTCAATTATCCCGCAGGGAATCTTAACGCGGCCAGTACAAACGCATTTACTGGTAATCCATGGACTAGCGGTAGCTCTCATATAACGGTTGTTAATAACAATTTGACTTATTCGGGTGAGCAGGATCAGGGCGGCAACGCGATGTCCAATGTTTGGGGCATATCTGCTGGCTCAATTATCACCACATACGCAAATCAAACCTCTGGCACACTTTATTATTCTTTTCTAGTTGATGTCACCGCGGTCGGCACTATCAACAGCTATTTTACTTCATTAAACCCGGGCGTGGTTACTCCCGGCGGTAGTGGCGATGCGCTTGGAGCTTACATTAAAAGTGATGGTAGCGGCTGGGAAATCGGGATGCGCACTGCCGGTGCGTCTACCGTTGAAGATACCGTGGCAGGAACAGCAGGTCTATTGTCCTTGAACACGACTTATTTAGTGGTGATGTCATATACTTTCGCTACAGGGACTGCCCAAATGTGGGTGGATCCGTCAGCTTTGGGCGGCAGTGCGCCAACGGCTGATGTGAGTTTGACAGGGGGGACGTCAACCGCCATAGATGATATCGGCTTCAAAGCTCAAAGTAATGGCGGTGCGACCACTCTTTTATATGATAATGCTATTATTGGAACGACATGGGCGGATGTGACACCACTATCGGCACCAGAACCTTCCACCTGTGCGCTGGCAGGACTTGGCTTGCTTGGTTTGGTGACCCGTTTCCGTCGGACACGCCAGTAAAATCTGTCGGCAATTTCCTTTGATTTCAAACAGGCGCTGGTAATTTTCCAGCGCCTGTTTAATTTTTTGCCCTGAACATGGTTACCAGCCAACCACAGAAACGCCCGCCAAACTCAAACGACCAACGCACGGTTCTTGGTTTGTGTGTTCTGTTGGTGGTGATTGTGTTTTTGGCTTTTGGCCGGACATGCGGATATGGATTCCTTGGTTATGATGACGATGATTATTTTTCCTCCAATTATCATGTCAAGGCGGGGCTGACTTGGAATGGCGTCAAGTGGGCTTTCCAGACGGGATACGCCAGCAACTGGCATCCGGTGACGTGGTTGTCCCTCATGCTCGACGCGCAATTTTTTGGCACTGGTCCGGCCGGTCCGCATCTGACGAATGTAATCCTGCACGCGGCCAACACCGTGCTGTTATTTTTATTGTTAAGGCGGTTGACGGGCGCGCTATGGTGCAGCGCTTTTGTGGCGGCGGTGTTCGCTATCCATCCGTTGAGGGTGGAATCGGTTGCATGGCTGTCGGAGCGCAAAGATGTGTTAAGCGGATTTTTCTTCATGCTGACGCTTGAGGCGTATGCTCGTTATGTGGAGAAGTCCAACGTTCCGGATTCAAGATCCAAAATCTTCTACGGCCTATCCCTGTTGTTTTTTGCATTAGGGCTGATGAGCAAGCCGATGCTGGTGACACTGCCGTTTGTTTTGTTGTTGCTGGATTGGTGGCCGTTGAAACGTTTTGAAGCTTCGACCATTTCACGCCTGGTCTTAGAAAAATTACCGTTCTTTTTTTTGAGTGCCGCCTCGTGCCTGGTAACGATTCTCGCGCAACGGGTGGCTATCAAGCCAGTAATCATTTTGCCTCTTACTCATCGGTTGGGCAATGCGATGGTTTCATATGTCATCTATCTCACGCAGATGATTTGGCCGGAGAATCTGGCCGTGTATTATCCCTACCATTTCGATACGCCGGCCTGGCAGACATTTGGTGCCGGTGCATTGTTGCTTTTCATAACCTTTCTGGCGATTTTTGCCGCAAGACGGTTTCCCTATTTCCGAACCGGCTGGCTGTGGTATCTGGGAATGTTGGTGCCGGCAATCGGACTGGTGCAAGTAGGCGGCCAGGCTCATGCGGATCGTTACACTTATTTGCCACAAATCGGGTTGTATATCGCCATTGTCTGGGCGGTCAGAGATTTAATGGTTTCCTGGCGTTACCGTCGTCCGATGCTCGTCACATTGGCGCTTTTTGTAATCAGCGGCTTGATGATTTGCACATGGAAGCAAACTTCTTATTGGCGGAATGATGTATTGTTGTGGGAACACGCCATCGCCTGCACTTCCGGAAATTACACCGCCCACAACAATCTGGGTTATGCGCTGGAAGCCAAAGGCCAGACTGCTGAGGCCACGGAACATTTTCAAAAAGCGCTCGAGATTTTTCCCGGCTACGCAGAGGTTAATATCAATCTGGGAAAGATATTGCTTGATGAAGGACGGCTTGACGAGGCGGGTAAATATTTTCAGCGGGCCATCAACATCATACCTGATTCTGTGGAGGCTCATATTGACCTTGGGATACTGTTTGCCGCACAAGGTAAAACCGCCGAGGCATTCAAGCATTATGAGAGAGCCATTGAACTCGCCCCCGATCGCGCAGAGACATACAACGATCTGGCCGTCCTGCTTGCTTCGCAGGGTCGGTTTGCCGAGGCCGCAAAGCGATACCAGAAAGCTCTCGAACTTAAGCCGGACTATGCGAATGCCCGCAACAATTTTGGCATTTTACTGGCCGGCCAAGGTCAAACCGCCGAAGCCATTGAGCAATTCCGGAAAGCTCTTGAGGTTGCACCGGATAATGCCAATGTCCACTACAATCTGGCCAACATCCTTACCGCGCAGGGACGGTTCGACGAAGCCATTGAGCACTACCGGCGGGCACTGGAACAAATGCCAGACTCCATTCATGCCCACTATCAACTGGCGCTCCTGTTGCAAAACCGCGGGGAGTTTGCTGCGGCGGTCGCGCAGTTCGAAAAAGTTCTTGAACTTGATCCCAAGCACATAACAGCTCAGAACGATCTGGCCTGGCTGCTGGCAACGTGCCCGGACAACTCGGTGCACAATGGCGAAAAGGCGGTGGAACTGGCACAACAAGCGGTTCAACTTTCCAGCGGCAGATCCCCGGAGATTCTTGACACACTCGCGGCGGCTTATGCGGCGGCCGGACGATTTCCTGAAGCGGTTGAAACGGCCAACCAAGCGCTAAATCTTTCCGCCACCCAGAACAACAAGCCTCTGGCCGATGCAATCCAGGGACAGCTTAAACTTTATGAAGCGAATTCTCCATTTTGGGACACCAGTCAAACGAACGCTTCACGGTGATCAAACCGGAAGTTTTTAATCAACTTGTTTTGGATGTGCGAAACAATATCCTTTGCCCACATTGAGCACGGCCAAAAAGATTCTAGTCACCGGTTCCAATGGGCTGATTGGTTCGGAGGTCTGCTCTTATTTTGCGCGGCAGGGATTCAAGGTCGAGGGATTGGATAACAACCAGCGGGCGAAATTTTTCGGTCCGGAAGGCGACACGCGTTGGAATCAACAGCGGCTGCAAAGCGCCATTCCGGATTTCAGCCATCACGAAATGGACATCCGCGACCGCGCCGGAGTCGGTGAACTGGTGAAAAGTCTGTCCCCCAATTTGATTGTGCACACGGCGGCGCAACCTTCCCACGATCTCGCCGCGACCATTCCTTTCGACGATTTCGATGTCAACGCGGTCGGCACGCTCAATCTGCTGGAAGCCTGCCGCCGTCATTGCCGCGATGCCGTGTTCGTTTATATGTCCACGAACAAAGTTTATGGCGACGGGCCAAACCGGATTCCTCTGACGGAATTAAAAAATCGCTGGGACTACGCCGACCAGCACAGGGAACACGGAATTCCGGAAACATTTTCGATTGATCAATGCCTGCATTCGTTGTTCGGCGCATCAAAAGTGGCGGCAGACGTGATGGTGCAGGAATACGGACGTTACTTTGACATCGCCACATGCTGTCTGCGCGGCGGCTGCCTGACCGGGCCGAATCATGCGGGAGTCCAGTTGCACGGCTTTCTCAATTATCTGGTGAAGTGCAATCTTGAAGAAAAGCAATACACCGTGTTCGGCTATTCGGGCAAGCAGGTGCGCGACAACATCCATTCCGAAGACGTGGCGAACTTCATCCACCAGTTTTATCTCAAGCCGCGTTGCGGCGAAGTTTATAATCTCGGCGGCGGCAAGGCAAATTCCTGCTCAATCCTGGAAGCCTTCGAGATCGCCGAAAGTTTCAGCGGTCGAAAACAGAAATTCACCTATGTGGACAAAAACCGCGTCGGCGACCACATCTGTTACTACAGCGATTTGCGAAAAATGAAGCAGCATTATCCCGGCTGGAAAATCACGCGCTCGCTGCCGCAGATCATGGAGGAACTGGTCAAAACGCGGCATGAACGGTTGAAGAACTGACGCCATGAAAATTTTAATCACCGGCATCTGTGGATTTGTTGGCAGCACCCTGGCGTTTGAATTGAAACGTCTCGTTGAAAATCTTGAAATAATCGGCATTGATAACTTGAGCCGGCCCGGCAGCGAACAGAATCGTCATCGTCTTCAGCAGTCGGGTATTTTTTTCCGGCACGGCGACATCCGCAATCCGAGCGATCTTGAAAATTTGCCGAAAGTGGACTGGATTATTGATGCGGCGGCAAATCCCAGCGTCCTGGCCGGCGTTGCGGACGCGACGAGCAGCAGGCAATTGATGGAGCATAATCTCGTCGGCACCATCAATCTTCTTGAATATTGCAAACGGCACGGCGCAGGTTTTGTCATGGTCAGCACCAGTCGCGTCTACTCGGCGGCGCGACTTTCGGCTTTACCGATGGATGTGAAAAACAAAGCATTCGTTCCGCGTTTTGCCAAGACATGCGAACCGGGATTTTCACCGGCGGGTTTGACGGAAGATTTTTCGACCCAGCCGCCGTTGTCACTTTACGGCAGTGCGAAACTGGCGTCGGAACTTTTGATTCTGGAATATGCGCTGGCTTTCGGTTTCCCGGCGTTTGTGAATCGGTGTGGCGTCCTCGCGGGCGCGGGCCAGTTCGGAAAACCGGATCAGGGCATCTTCACATTCTGGATCCATTCGTGTCGCTGGAAGCGACCGTTGAAATATATCGGTTTTGGTGGCACGGGACATCAGGTGCGCGATTGTCTGCATCCCAGCGATTTGGCCGCGCTGATTGCGAAGCAAATGCGCCGGCCGAAAAAATCGGGAAGCGTGCTCAACGTCAGCGGCGGTTTGGCGAACAGCATGTCGCTCGCGCAATTGAGCGAATGGTGCGCGAGCCGTTTTGGCCGTCACAAAATAAAAGGTGATTCTGTTTTGCGGCGTTACGACGTGCCGTGGCTCGTGCTTGATTCGTCGCGCGCGGCGACGGAATGGAACTGGCGTCCGTCCGTGAAACTGGAAAACATTCTCGACGAAATCGCCCGCCACGCGGAATCGCATCCGGAGTGGCTGGACCTGTCCAACGGAACATGAATTCTCCGGCTCCACAACCGCGTCCGCTTTCGCTATTGTCGGTGGTCATCCCGGCGCTCAACGAGGAAGGCTGCATATGCTCCACCGTCGAGCATCTCCACGTCGAACTGCGGCTGCATAGCGTGCCGCATGAAATCATCGTCGTTGACGATGGCAGCACCGACCGGACGTGGGAATTGCTTGCCGAGCTTAGAGCCAGGCTTTCACAACTTGTTCCGATTAAAAATGAAAGCCTGCACGGCTTTGGCCGCGCGATTATTTGCGGCCTTGATCATGCGAAGGGCGATGCCATGATCATCATGATGGGCGACGAATCCGACGATTGCCGAGACGTCGTCCGCTATTGGGAAGAATTGAACAAAGGCTGGGACTGCGTGTTCGGCAGCCGTTTTATGAAAGGCGGCGGCACGGTTGACTATCCGAAAATCAAATGGCTCATCAATCGCCTCGCCAATTTTTTCCTCAAAACCCTTTTCGCCATCCGCCTGAACGACACGACGAACGCCTTCAAGGCTTACCGGCGCGAAGTCATTGACGGATGCCGCCCGCTGATTGCGCCGCACTTCAATCTCACTGTCGAACTGCCGCTCAAGGCAGTCGTGCGCGGATTTTCATGGAACGTCATTCCCATCACCTGGCGCAACCGGCGCGCCGGCAAGACGAAGCTGATGATGCGCGAGATGGGCAGCCGTTATCTTTTCATCTGCCTCTACATCTGGCTTGAGAAATATTTCAGCCGCGGAGATTACCGGAAGAAAAAGATTTGATTCCCAACCGCCGAAATCCGTGAGCGCCTCCGAACAGAATCAATCGAAAGACTTCCGAGCCGTTTTCGCCGTGAGCGTTCTGTTGGTGGCGGCGGTGTTTCTGGTCTTCGGCCAGACGCTGTGGCACGGCTTTGTCAATTACGATGATGATATGTATGTATACAGGAATCCCAATGTCATCAAAGGTCTGACATTGCACGGAATCGGTTGGGCATTTGCTTATGGTCAAATCGGACACTGGCATCCGCTGACGTGGATCTCGCATATGCTCGACGCTCAATTGTTTGGTGCCGGTCCGGCGGGGCCGCATTTGACAAACATGATCCTGCATGCGGCCAATGTAGTGCTGTTGTTTCTCTTGTTAAGACGGATGACCGGGGTTTTGTGGCCCAGTGCGTTTGTGGCGGCGATATTTGCCATTCATCCGTTGCGGGTGGAATCAGTGGCGTGGATTTCCGAGCGCAAGGACGTGTTGAGCGGACTGTTTTTCATGCTGACGCTCGGGGCGTATATCCGCTATTCATGCGGTTCTTTTTCGTCAGGTCGCTATATGGCGGCAGTGGTTCTCTTCGCCTGCGGACTCTTATCCAAGAACATGCTGGTGACGCTGCCGTTCGTGCTGCTATTGCTGGATTATTGGCCACTGCAACGGACGTCAAGCGCTCAAGCCATTGGAGACATGCCTTCACCACTCGAGGTTCGTTGCTCGACATGGCCGCGTTTGATTTTGGAAAAACTGCCATTTTTTTTATTAAGTGCCGCCTCGTGTTTGGCAACCAGTATCGTACCCGAAAAAATCGCGGCGATCGATAAACTCCCTCTCTTATTTCGGATTGAAAATGCTTTGGTTTCTTATGTCGCCTACATGGGACAGATGATTTACCCCGCAGGATTGGCGGTTCCCTATCCCTTTCATGACTTGCCGCTATGGAAAGTCGCTGGTGCGCTGTCGTTGCTGGTCGCCATTTCCATTGTCGTGCTCGTGTTTTGGAAAAATCATCCCTATTTGATGGTCGGTTGGCTCTGGTATTTGGGGATGCTGGTGCCCGTCAGCGGAATTGTTCAAATTGCATATTACGCTCGTGCTGATCGCTACACTTATTTGCCGCAGATCGGGCTGTATCTCATCATTGCCTGGGCTGTGAAGGATTTAACAGTTTCGTGGCGTCATCGCCGTCAGTTGCTTGGCGTGGCGGCGTGCGGCGTGATTGTAATCTTGATGGCGTGCGCCTGGAAGCAAACCACTTATTGGCGTGATGGCGAGTCATTGTGGACACACACTCTCGCCTGCACTTACGAAAATTACACCGCCCACAATAACTTGGGTAATGTGCTGGACGCACAAGGCCGGACTGCCGAGGCCGTCGGGCATTTTCAAAAGGCCCTCGAGATTTATCCCGGCTACGCAAATGCTGACATCAATCTGGGAAAGATATTTCTTGATGAAGGACGGCTGGATGAGGCGGGTGAATATTTTCAGCGGGCCGTCAAGATTAAACCCGACTCTGCGGATGCTCATAATGACCTTGGGATACTGTTTGCCGCACAAGGTAAAACCGCTGCGGCATTTGAGCACTATCAGAGAGCTATTGAACTCAATCCTGACTTCGCGGAAGCATATAATAATTTGGCCATCCTGCTTGCCTCGCAGGGCAGGTTCGCCGAATCCGCCAAGCGTTATCAGAAAACCCTTGAGCTTGATCCGGATTATGCGGATGCGCACAACAATTTTGGCATTTTGCTGGCCAGAACGGGTCAATTTCCTGAAGCAATGGAGCATTTCCTGAAGGCGCTTGATCTCAAGGGCAACTCGGCGGAAGCCAACAACGATTTGGGCGTTTTGCTTGCCGCAAAACTGGGCCGGTTTGACGAGGCCGCCATGTATTATGAAAAAGCCCTTGAGTTGAAGCCGGATTACGCCGAGGCGCACGATAATCTGGGGATTGCATTGGGCAATGAAGGCCGATACGCCGAGGCGGCTGAACATTTCCAGAGAGCCCTTGAGCTTGCAGACGACCAGGGCAATTCCGCGATGGCCGATACTGCGCGCGCACAACTCAAGCTTTGTGGTGCCCCCGCCCGGAATTGAACTGGGATCAACGGTTTAGGAAACCGCTGCTCTATCCATTTGAGCTACGGGGGCAAACAACCTTGCCGAAAATACTCCCGCCGCCGCGAATGGCAAGCGCAACGCAGTGAAGCGAATGGTGGCCGTGCGCAAGCACCCATTTCACTTTGCCGCCGCCGTTCTTTCAATTAACTTTCCGTCATGTTCAAACCAGCAGACCTGTTTGACCTGACGCAGACCGAACACGCCGCCATCTTCGACGGCTGCAATTTCGCGTGGGACGCGCTCAAAAAAATCGAGAGCTATCTCGCCAGCGTGCCGAAACAAAATCCGCCGAAGAAATTTCCCGGCGCGAGCATTGGCGACAATGTTGTCATCGGCGAAGGCACGGTCGTCGAACCCGGCGCGATGATCAAAGGCCCGGCCATTATCGGGAAGAACTGCCAGATCCGCAACAACGCCTACATCCGCGAGAACGTCATCATCGGCGACGGCTGCGTCGTCGGCAATTCGTCCGAGCTGAAAAACTCGCTGCTCTTCAACGGCGCGCAGGTGCCGCACTTCAATTACATCGGCGATTCCATCCTCGGCCACAAGGCGCACCTCGGCGCCGGCGTGAAGATTTCCAATTTCAAACTTTTCCCCGGCAACATCCTCGTCGAGATTGACGGCGCGTCCTTCGACACCGGCCTGCGCAAGTTCGGCGCGCTGCTGGGCGACGGCGCGGAAGCCGGTTGCAACGCCGTGCTGAACCCCGGCAGCATCCTCGGACGCGGCGCGGTGATTTACCCGAACGTTTTCTGGCGCGGCATTTTGCCCGCGAACATGATCGCGAAAAACAAATCCCAAATCGAAGTCGTCGTCAAAAGGCCGAGGGAAGGTTAATTGATTTCAGGAAAAAATTTGTAATGCAGAAGGGCAATCCACAATCTGATTTACCACTGGTAACTGTTCCGACTGTCCGCAATTATTATGTGGATGAATCGGGTGATCCGGTTTTGTTCAATGCCAATGGGAAAGTAATAGTTGGGACAAAAGGATGCTCCTCACACTTTTTCATGGGTTTGTTGAGCATTTTCAATCCTGTGTCTTTAGAAAATGATTTGAAAGCTCTTCATAGTTCTTTGCTGGCTGATCCTAAATTCAAAAACAAGCCGTCCTTTTTACCCAGACATCGTAAAACGGCTTTTGGCTTTCATGCAAAGGACGATTTGCCAGAAGTTCGTGATTTAGTTTTTAGTCTTCTAATCAAACATCATTTTAGATTTTTTGCTGTTGTTAAGGATAAAATGGAAGCGGTCAAATACGTTCGCCAGATGAATCAACAAGACCCAAAATTTCGATATACGGACAATCAACTTTATGCCCATTTAATTTCTCATTTGTTTGAAACACGACTGCACAAGCGTTACGAATACAATGTTTATTTCTCCAAACGAGGTGAACGAATTCGCACAGCAGCTTTAAGTGCGGCATTACACAACATTCAGGAGAAGGCTAGAATTTTGCTTAAACGAGAAAAAGATTCCGTTGGCTCTATTAAAATTTTCCCGCCGGTAAATCCATTTGAGTGTATAAATCTACAAGCTACGGATTATTGCCTTTGGGCATTGCAGAGATTTTATGTAAAAGGTGAAGACAAACATTTACAGATGATTTGGCCGTCGGTAAGCGTGGTTCAAGAAATTGATTCCAAAATTGGCAAGAAAAGAGGGATAACTCATACGCGAAAGAAATATCCCTTCAAAAAATGACCGGAAATATAGGGCTGGCTTGATATTATCAAGCCAGCCACACGGCATGAAGCCGAGTTTCGTTTCCGGTCACATAATTAAACACCAAAACTATGTGTTTGTCAACGGGTTTGTGAAATTTTTCACAACTGTCACACTTTCAAAACATTGTGATTATGGGCGATTTTCCGCGCGCATTTTTCCAGCAATTCATCCGGCTTCAATTCAATCCATTCCGGGTCAAGCTGGCGGCGGAACCACGTCAGTTGCCGCTTGGCAAATTGCCGCGTGCGGCTTTTCACCAGTTCAATCGTCTCCGCCAGCGGGCGTTCGCCGCGCAAATGTTCCACCACCTGCCGGTAGCCGATGGCCTGCACCGCCGTCTTGTTCTGCTCAAGGCCGCGCGTGAGCAATCCGCGCGTCTCATCCACCAGCCCGCGCGCAAACATCGCATCCACGCGGGCGTTGATGCGCGCGTGCAAATCTGTCGGCGGGCGCGTGAAGCAAAACATGGTAGGGACGGCGCGCTGCGCCGTCCGGTCATCGCAGCGCGATGACCCTACCTTCCACTCGGCTCGCTGTTCGGAAAACTTTTTGCCCGTCAACCGGATCACTTCCACCGCACGGATGACTCGGCGCGGATTTTGTTTGTCAATTTTCTCATAAGCCGCTGCGTCACGCTCTTTTAATTCGCGTAGCAACGATTCAAATGACGCGGCTTCCAGTTCGGCGCGCAATTCTGGATTCGTGGCAGGCGCTTCGCCGAGTCCGCTCAAGAACGCCTTGAAATAAAGTCCCGTGCCGCCGCAGAAAATCGGGATTTTATTTCGCGACTGGATTTCTTCCACCGCCTTTTGCGCGAGCCGGATGAATTGTGCGGCGTCGAAATTTTCCGTCAGGTCGCAGATGTCGATGAGGTGATGCGGCACGCGGGCGCGCTCGGCGGGCGACGGCTTGGCCGTGCCGATGTCGAGCCCGCGATAAACCTGCATGGAATCGGCGGAAATGATTTCGCCGCCGATTTTTTCCGCGAGCAGCAAAGCAATTTCAGATTTTCCAACCGCAGTCGGCCCTGCAAGAAAAATTGGAGATTTCATTTCGCAGAAGCGCGTCGCGACAGAATCGCCGCAAGTGCAAGGCCACTGACAAAAATCGGCACGCTGATCCATTGCGCGGGCGTGAGACCAAAATGGTAATGCAGATTGGTGTAATCGCCGCGAAAATATTCGACGAATGAGCGCGTGACGGCGTAGCAAAGCAGGTAAGTCGCAAAAATCTGGCCGTCGAATTTTTTGCGCCGGAACAGCCACGCGAGAAAAACATACAAAACAAAATTCAACAGCGCGTCGTAGATTTGTGTCGGGTGAACCGGATAGGTCGGAGGATTGAGCGGATTGTCCGCAGGAAAACTGATCGCCCACGGCAGGCTGCACGCGCGTCCGTAGCAGCAGCCGTTGAGCAGGCAGCCGATGCGGCCAAAAACATTTCCAAGCGCGATGCTTGGCGCGAGGATGTCGGTGATTTTCCACAACGGCAGTTTTTTCCAGCGGACATAAATGATTCCGGCAATCGTCGCGCCGATCAAACCGCCGTAATAAACAAGTCCGCCGTGCTGGATCATGAAAATTTCCGAGAGCGGCTGGTCGGCAAATTCTTCGCGCCAATAAGTCGTCACATAGGCAAAACGCGCGCCGACGATGCCGCCGACCATGATCCAGAGCACGATGTCGGCGATTTTTTCGCCGGAAATTTTTTCGTGGCGGGCACGCAGCGTGGCCGTCCAAAGACCGGCGAGGAACGCGAGCGCGATCATCACGCCATACGAATGGACCGCGAACGAGCCAATATGAAACGCAATCGGATGCACGGTGAAAATTTAGAATGGCGCGGCGGAAATGGCGAATTTGAAATTCGCTTTCACCCTTGATTTGTGGCCATTGTAGGATGAAAAACTTTTGGCATGGGCGGCATGATGATGAGAGCGTTCGGCAACGGCGGCCATTGCGGGACGTTCGCGACAAGATCGCGCCAGATCTGGCGTTCTTTGGGCGACATTTGCGACCAGCGCTCGGCGTTTTTCAAAAATTCGACGCGGGCCTGCGGCGTCATGCCCGCGAATTTGACGTAGGCGCGGATGCACTCTGCGCGCTGCGCGGGCGGCAGCTTGTCGAAGGACTGCAGGGTTTTTTCCATCTGCGCGCGTTCGGTTTCGGACAAGGTGCCGAGCGCCCTTTGTTTTTCCACCGGCGTGAGCTCAAAAAACTGGTCGAACTGCGCGGTGACGGTCTGGCGCTGGCTTTCCGACAACGCATTCCAGCGTGCCTGCTCGGAGTCGCTCGGCGCTTGATGCCGGCCGGATTCGGGCATGGCATTCGTCGTGTCAACGTGCGAGAAATAATGCAGCGTGCGCTCGTTGTCCAAAAATTCCTTTTGCAGCTGTGGCGGCAAAATTTCCCAGCGCATGAGCCGTGTCTTGACCAGACTGCGGATGTCGTCCGGCACTTGCGCCAGCCGCGCGGCGCGGTTCGTGAATGTGTCGCGCAACAGAGGCATCAGATACCAGCGCAATTCCGTCGCGCGCAGCCGCAGCTCGCGCTCATTCGGATCGAGCGCGAGATATTCATGCACCTTGTCGAGGATGCGTGCGCGGACTTCAGGCGGTCTGTTGGTGAGAAAATTTTCACGGTCGCCCGGCGGCATCGCGAGCAACTGGCGGAAAAAACCAACCGGCGATTGCGATTGCGGCAACGGCGGCATGATGGCCGCGTGCGAGGAAAATGATTTTACGGTCGCGGGGGCGTTCGTCGGATTTTCGGCGCGCAGCCAAAAAGCCAGGCATTGTCCCGTCGCGAAAAGGACAAGCCAAAAACGCGCCTGCCGCAGGAAGTTCATTGCAAAAGCGCCAGCAATTCCTCGTCGGCGCGCGGCTGGCTCATGCGCTGGATGGCGTCGAAATTTTTCAGCGCGTCCACGCCCGGCATCGGCGTCCCGGCCACAAGCGCGACGTTTTTGGCGAGAGCGTTGCGTTGCGCGTTGAGTTCGTGATGATGGAACGCCAGTCCCGCGAACAGGATCGCGACCGTTGCCACGGCGGCGCGCGGCAAAAATGCACGCCAGTTGAAGATAAAATTCCATTTGCGCGAGCGTCGTGATTCTTCCAGTTCGACCGCCTGCATCACGCGCGCGGTGAAATTTGACGCGACGGGCGCGTCGGGCAGGCGCGACAGCAGTTCGCGCAATTCGCTTTGGATGGGCTCTTTCTTCATCGTCTTCAGGTTAAAAACCGCCGCTCAAACAAAGTTGCGCGAGAAAACGCGCTCGCCGTCGGCCGGATTGCAGCGTATTCTGCCGCTGAAAATGACCGACGCTTCCGCCGCCAAAACCAAATCCGCCGCACCAGTGCTGTCCAATCGCCAGCGGTTTCTCGACGCCTGCCGCTGCAAAGCCGTTGACCGTCCGCCCGTCTGGCTCATGCGTCAGGCCGGGCGCGCATTGCCGGAATATCGCCAGCTCAAGGAGAAACACACTTTTCTGCAACTCGTCCAGACGCCCGAACTTGCCGCCGAGGTCACGTTGCAGCCGGTCCGCCGGTTCGGTTTCGACGCGGCGATTTTGTTCAGCGACATCCTCGTGATTCCCGAGGCGATGGGGCAGCCGTATCGCTTCCGCGAAACCGGCGGCATCGAGATGGATTTCAAAATCCAGTCCGCCGCCGACGTCGAAAAACTTTCCATCGGGCAGGTCTGCGAAAAATTAAACTACGTCACCGCCGCGTTGAAAATTTTGCGCGCGGAACTCGGCGACCGGACCGCGCTCATCGGCTTCAGCGGTTCGCCGTGGACGCTGGCGACGTTCATGATGGAAGGCGGCAGCGCGAAAAAATTCACGAAGGCCAAGGCGCTGTTCGACTCCGACAAGAAAACTTTTTTCGCGCTGATGGAAAAATTGACCGCCGCCGTCACGGTATATCTGCAGATGCAAACCGCCGCCGGCGTGGACACGCTGCAGATTTTCGACAGTCACGGAGGACATCTATCTGCAGGCGAATTTCAGGAAGCCTCCGGTCGCTGGATGAGCGACATCATCGCCAGTTTGCGCGGGAAAGTTCCCGTCATCGTGTTTTCGCTCGGCACGCACGGCAGCTGGAACGACCTCGCCGCCACCGGCGCGAGCGTGTTGGGCATTGACTGGCAATTTTCCCTGGCCGAGGCGCGAAATTTTTTGCCGGAAAACACCGGCATCCAGGGCAATCTCAATCCCGCGCTGCTTGCCGAGGCGACTCCGGAAAAAGTTGCCGCAGAAACCACTCGTCTGCTCGCGGAAATGCGCGGGCGCAACGGCCATGTTTTCAACCTCGGCCACGGCGTGCCGCCGGCGGCAAAGCTGGAAAATATTGCCGCTCTGGTCGAGACGGTTAAAAATTTCAAATGAACGTCTGGCGATGTTGCGTCGTTACATCGGAAATGCCGCTGCGAAAAATTCTTGAAGGCGGGTATCCGATGACAAATAAATTTTTTCTCCGGTTAAAATTCCCCTGGCTGCCGCTGCTTCTCTGGCTGGCCGGAACCGGCTGCGTTTCGACACGGGCAAATCCCGATTTCAGCCGTTGGGAAAAAACCATTGCCGTGTTTGAGGCCGGTGACAAAACGAATCCGCCGCCGAAGGACGGCGTGCTTTTTGTCGGCGCTTCCAACATCAGCCGCTGGACGAGTCTCGCCGCTGATTTTCCCGGCCAGAAGGTTTTCAACCGCGGCTTCGGCGGTTCGTTCATGCGGGACGTGCTGCACTATGCCGACCGCGTCGTTTTGCCGTACGCGCCGAGAGTGATTGTGTTGCAGGCCGGAGGCAACGACCTCAACGCCGGGCGCACGCCGGAAGAAGTGGCCGCAGATTTTGAAGCGTTCGCGGAAAAAATCCGGGGCAGGCTGCCCGGCGCGCGGATTATTTTCATTTCGATCCCGCCGAGTCCGCAGCGATGGAAGCAAATCGCGCAAGTCCGGGCCGCCAACCAGTTGATCACCGGCTACATCAACGGAAAACCTGGGCTGGCGTTCATTGATGTCTCGTCAAATCTGGTCGGCAGTGACGGGCGTCCCAGGCTGGAATTTTATGAAGCGGACGGGGATCACGTGAACGCAAAGGAATATGGAGTCTGGAAAAAATTGATCGATCCGCAGTTGAAATGATTTGTGCGGCGGGCGCGGCGAATTTATTTGAACTTCGCGATCACGCGTTCGAAGGCGTCGAGGCCGAGTTCGAGCTTTTCAATCTCCGGGCCGAAGCTGATGCGGCAGTAATTTTTGTAGCGTGCGTGCGTGCGGCGGTTGCCGGGGTTCACGTCGAAAAACACGCCGGGCACGACGATGACTTTTTCCTTCAGGCATTCGCGGAAGAAATTCATGCCGTCGTCGAGCGGCGGCGGCAACTTGGCCAGGTTCGCCCAGACGTAGAACGCACCAGCGGGCGCGGCGTCCGCGCTGATGCTCAGTTTTTTCAGCCGCGCCAAAAGCAGCGCGCGTTTCTTTCCAAAATGTTTCTGGATGGCGAGCGTTTCGGCGGCGGCGTTTTTGGGATCGAGCAATGGCAGCGCGGCGTTTTGGAACGGATGATTCGCGCCACCGTCGAGAAATGAACCGGCGCTGGCGATGGCTTCGATCACGGCTTTCGGCCCGAGCGTCCAACTGATGCGCCAGCCGGGATAACGCCAGTTTTTCGTTAACCCATCCACGACGACAACCGGATCTTTATCCACGTCGTCAACAAACTCGGCGGCGGAAACCATCTTTGGTATTGTCGCGCTTCCTTTCGAATAAATGTAGTGCGAATAAAATTCGTCGAAAATCATGGAACACTGGCATTCGCGCGCGAGGCCGCACCACGCGGCGAGTTCCTTTCCTTCCATCAACTGGCCGGTCGGGTTGCAAGGATTGCTGACGAGCAGCGCGCTCAAGCCGCGTCCGAGAATTTCCTCCTTCAAATCTTCCGGCGAAATTTTGTAGCCGCTTTTGGCTTCGAGCAAAATGGGAATCGGCGTGAACGCCTTGAACACGCTCAACAATTCTTCATACGCCGTGTAGTCGGGGATGAAATGGCCCATGTTGATGTTGCCAAGCGCGCTGGCGAGGCGCGTGAGCGCGAGGCGTCCGCCGCTGGCGATGCTGACGTTGTCGGCGGTATATTGGGATTTTTTTCCGCGCCGGTAGGTGGCGTTGTAAAAATCGGCGACGGCCTGGCAAAGCAATTTGTTCCCCACAACCGGGCCGTATTGCCGGCTGGCCTCGGAGATTTTCACTTCGGTGATGCGCGGCGGTGCGCCGGGAATGTCGCCGGTTTCGGGTGAGCCCTGGCCTAGGTTCGACCATTCTGGGTTCGAATAGGAAAATCCATGCCGCGTCGCCTCGTGCGTGACGTAAATCACGCCGGTGCGCGGGACGGTCCGGAAACCGGGGATTGAATTTTGTTGTTCCATGAACGCTGCATCTTACGCGGCTCGCAAACGCGCGTCAAAAAGATTGGGAATTGTAACTTTGGCCGGTTTGCGCGATGATTTGGGAAATCAAATCAAATCCATGGCTTTTGAAACACAACTGGATCAACTGAAAAAATTCACGAAGGTCGTCGCAGACAGCGGCGATTTCGCCACGCTCAAGCAATTCGCGCCGCAGGACGCCACGACGAATCCGTCGCTCATCCTCAAAGCCGCGCAGATGCCGGAATATCAGTTCATCGTGGACAAGGCGATCACTGGCAACAAGGCGAAGTCCGGCGGCGAAGAATTGCTGTCGAGCGTGCTCGACGATTTGCTGATTTTGTTCGGACTCGAAATTTTGAAGATCGTTCCCGGCCGCGTCTCGACCGAGACGGACGCAAACCTTTCCTTCGACACCGGCGCGCTGGTCGACAAGGCGCACCGTTTCATCGAACTTTACAAAACGCACGGCATCGGTCGCGAGCGCGTCCTTATCAAGATCGCCTCGACATGGGAAGGCATCCGCGCGGCGGAAATTCTCCAGCGCGAAGGCATCAACTGCAACCTGACTTTGCTTTTCTCGCTGGCTCAAGCCGTCGCCTGCGCCGAGGCGAAGGTGAAATTGATTTCGCCATTCGTCGGCCGCATCATGGACTGGTACAAGGCGAAGGAGAAAAAGGATTTTGCACCCGTCGAAGACCCGGGCGTGATTTCGGTGAAGGAGATTTACGCCTACTACAAAAAATTCGGCTACGCGACCGAAATCATGGGCGCGAGCTTCCGCAACGTGGGCGAAATCCAGGAACTCGCCGGCTGCGACCTGCTGACCATCAGCCCGCAACTGCTCGGCGAATTGCAAAAAAACACCGTGCCGCTCCCGCGCAAGTTGAGCCCCGAAATCGCGCGCGACAGCAAGATTGAAAAAATTCCGATGGACGAAAAGAAATTCCGCTGGCTGCTCAACGAAAACGCAATGGCGACGGAAAAAACCTCCGAAGGCATCCGTTTGTTCAACGCCGACGCGATGAAGCTGGGGCAATTCATCGCGGCGAAGCTCAAATGACGCGGTTTAATTCCTCGACGACGGGCGTTTTTTCTGCAAGGCTTAAGATATGGACACGGACGAGCGGGAGATTTTTAATTTTTTGAAAGCCTGGGGCGCCGACTACACCTCGGCGGCGGAAATCGCCCGGCGCGCCGCCAGCAAAAAAAGATTTTACGAAGAACCCGACTGGGCCAAGCCCGTCCTGATGCGGATGGAGGAACGCGGCATTCTTCAGAGCGACATCATGGGGCGCTACCGCATCAAGCCCCTGCCCAGAAAAGACAAAAACAAACGCTGGGTCGCGCCCGACATCGCCAAAATCCTTTCGGAAAGCGGCGTGCAGGTTGAAGGTGCGGAAGAAGGCGGCGTCGCGCCCGACGACTATTACGAAGAATTGTAAATGCCCGCCGCGCTTCTAGCCGCACTGCTGTTTTCCATCTCCGCCATTTGCGGCTACCGCAGTTCAAAACAAATCGGCGGCGCGGAGGCCAATTTCTGGCGCATCTGCATCGCCGCGTTTTTTCTCGCGCTGTGGGCGCATATTTTCGGCGACGGGCTCGCGGGCGCGGCGTTTCCGCTTTTTGTCGTCAGCGGATTTTTCGGGATCGGCCTCGGCGACACCGGCTATTTTCAAGCTCTGCCGCGCCTCGGAAGCCGCCGCGCCGTGCTGCTCGTGCAATGTTTCATCCCGCCGTTCGCTATTTTGATCGAATGGCTCTGGCTCGGTACAACGCTGACCGTCAAGGAATTGCTTTGTGTCGCGATAATTTTGACCGGAGTTGCGGTCGCGCTCGCGCCGAGCGACCACGCGAAAATTCTGCCGCGCCAGTTGTGGATCGGGATTTTTTTCACCATTTTCGCCGCGCTGTGCAGCGCGTTCGGCGCGGTGTTGAGCCGCAAGGCCTACGCCGTCGCGCACGCGGCGGGCGAATTTCCCGATCCCGGCACGACCGGCTACCAGCGCGTGCTGGGCGGAATGTTGATTCCAGCCGTCATCCTGATCGCGGCGAAATGGCGTTCCGTTCACGCGCATGGCGGCGTTTTTGAAGAAAAAACTTTTCATGTCTCGCGCGACAAATGGCGGCGCATCTGGCCGTGGGTTTTGGGCAACAGCCTTGCCGGGCAGACCCTCGGCGTGACCTGCGTGCAATGGGCGCTTGAAAAAATGCCCACCGGAATCGTGATGGCCATCGTTGCGACCACGCCCATCGTGCTGCTGCCGATGACGCGCGTCGTGGACGGCGAAAAGATCGGGCTGCGCTCGCTGGCCGGTGCGGTCATCGCCGTCGCTGGCGTGATCGGGCTGACTTACTTCACATCCATACATGAAAACTGAACTGGAAGCCGCTGTTGAAACGCTCGGCATCGGAAAATTCCGGCGCCATATTTTCCTGTGCGCCGACCAGACCGAGCCAAAATGTTGCGCGCGCGAAACGAGTCTGGCGTCGTGGGAATTTTTGAAACGGCGGTTGAAGGAATTAAATCTCGTTGGCGCGGAGCCGCTGGTCTACCGGACGAAGGCGAACTGCCTGCGCGTGTGCGTGCGCGGGCCGGTGGCGGTGGTTTATCCCGAAGGCGTGTGGTATCACTCGTGCGCGCCGGAAGTTTTGGAGCGCATCATCCGGGAGCATTTGATCGGCGGAAAAATTGTCGAAGAATTTGCGTTCGCCAAAAATCCGCTGGGATAAACAAGCTTTTACAAGAGTGTAAACTTAAGCAGTTTTAGGTTTTAGAAACTTGTGTCGCGTGTGCAGCAACGTCGTCACCACCATTATGGCGACTATTGCACCAACTGATTCCCAAAGAAAATTGCCGCCTTCATAATACACAATGACAACTGATGTCCATGTGACATAAAGCGCGACAAAAAGTGACAAAACCGAAATAACAAAACAGCCATACCATGCCCATTGCCACTCAAAGAGCAGACCGATGGCAAAAAACAACCAAACCAAAGCAGCAATAAGTGCAGGAATCGTCAGAGATAACTCTACGTTTGAAAAATTGGACAGCAATATCCAAAGTAAATAAGAACTCCAAAATCCAGCCCAAAGCGAATGCAAAATTTTAGTTGTCATTTTCATAGACGCAAGTTGTGCAATCTTATTTTTAGAACGTAAATAAATTATCCCGATTTCATTTCGCCGTCCAGAGCCAATTCATTTTCCGCTCGACTTCCATTTTACCGGCGCGCAAGGTTCGGAAGGCTTCGGAGAGATTATGGCCAGACTGCTCATCAAGACGGAGGGTTTGGAAAACCGGATTCTGGAATTGCGCCTCGGCGTCAACCGCGTGGGTCGCGACCCCGAATGCGAGTTCTGCATTGACCACCCCACGGTTTCGTCCGTGCATTGCGAGCTGGCACTGTCGAGCGACGGCGTCTACATCCGCGATTGCGATTCCACCAACGGCACGTTCGTCAACGGCGAACCCGTCATGGAAGCGTGGCTGGATGCCGGACAGGAAGTGCATCTGGGCGACGTGGAATTGCTCGTCGAGAACACCGGTGCCAACATCGAGATACCGAAATTTGACCGCGAACGGCCGAAACCGCCGGTCGTTTTGCCTGATGGCATGGTGGCGTGTTCGCGCCACGCGCAGTCGCAGGCGACCTACAAATGCACGAACTGTTTCGACATGATGTGCGACGGCTGCGTCCGCGTGATGCGCATCAAGGGCGGCCAACCGGTTTTTCTCTGCCCGCTTTGCAGCCGCAAGTGCGAACGGATCCAGATCGTGCAGCCGAAAAAGAAAAAGGGGCTGGCCGGATTTTTTGACACGGTCAAGCTCAAGTTCATGTCCCCGTTGCGCAGGAAATCGCAGGAATGAAGCCGGCCTCGTTCTCCAAAAATCGCCGGGTCATCCATATTTTTCCTTTTCCAGTTTTCCATTCGGCTTCATCTTGATGGCGTGGAATTGAACGCTTCAGAAATCCGCGCCGCAGTCAAAAGCGCGCTGGCCGAGGACATCGGCGGCGGCGACGCCACGACGCTTGCCACCGTGCCCGAAACTGCGACGGCCAGGGCCGTCATGCGCGCGCGCGAACCGCTTATCGTCGCCGGGCTTGATTTTGCCGGGGCCGCGTTCAACGAACTTTCGCCCGAAATCAAAATCGAAAAGGTTTCACGCGACGGGCAAAAAATCGCCGCCGGAAAAACGCTGCTGAACATTTCCGGTTCCGCGCGCGCCGTTTTGAGCGCCGAACGCGTGGCGTTGAATTTTGTCCAGCGGCTTTCCGGCGTGGCCACTTTGACTTCGCAATTTGTTGACGCCGTCAAGGGAACTCCAGCGCAGATTCTCGACACGCGCAAAACGACGCCCGGCTGGCGGCGTTTTGAAAAATACGCCGTCGTGTGCGGCGGCGGAAAAAACCACCGCGTCGGCCTGTTCGACATGATCCTCATCAAGGACAACCATCTCGCCGCGTTGAAAAGCGAATCGCCCAATGCGATCGCGGCGGCGATCCGTCGCGCGCGCGAAAAATTTCCTGATCTTAAAATCGAAGTCGAGGCCGACACGCTGGAGCAGGTCGGGCAGGCCGCCGACGCGGGCACAGACATCATCCTGCTCGACAACATGAACCTGATCCAACTCCGGCTTGCGGTGCAAAAAGTCAAAGGCCGTGCGAAGACGGAGGCCAGCGGCGGCGTGAACCTTGCGAACGTCCATGCGATTGCCAAAACCGGTGTGGATTTTATTTCCGTCGGCGCGCTCACGCATTCCGCGCGCGCGGTAGACATCGGCTTGGATTTTGAATGACCACGGACGCCAAAATTCTTTCCGGGCTGCGCGAAAATCCCGACGGCGTTTCCGGTGCGGAACTCGCGGAGCAGTTAAAAATCAGCCGCGCGGCGATTTGGTCGCGCATCGAGGAATTGCGCAGACTCGATTACGACATCGAGGCAAGTCCGCATTTCGGTTACCGGCTCATCAGTTCGCCGGACGCGCTCCATGCGGACGATCTGCTCGCGAGGCTCGGCAGGACAAAAGTCATCGGGCGCGACATCCAGGTTTTTGAGCAGACGACCTCGACGAACGACGTGATGGAAAAAATCGCGCGCGACGGCGTGAAGGAAGGCGTCGTCGTTTTCGCCGAATCGCAGACGAAGGGCAGGGGACGGCTGGGTCGCAAATGGATCTCGCCGGAACGCAAAGGCCTTTGGTTTTCCGTTTTGCTGCGGCCGGATTTGCGCCCGCAGGAAACGACGCAATTGACCGTCGCCTCGGCGACCGCGTTGCGCCGCGCGATTGAATCTGAAACCGGGTTGAAAGCCGAAATCAAATGGCCGAACGACATTTTGATCGGCGGGAAAAAAGTCGCGGGCATCCTGACCGAGTTGAGCGCGGAACTGGATCGCGTCAAGCATGTCATCCTCGGAATAGGCATTGACGTGAACCTGGATGCGGGCGAATTTCCGCCTGAATTGAAAAAAACCGCGACTTCGCTGAAAATTAAAACGGGCGAAATCATTTCGCGCGCGGAGCTGGCGGCGGTAATTTTGCGCGAATTGGATTTTGATTATTCACGGATTTGCGCGGACAAATTTGCGGCGGTCGCGGACGAGTGGGAGGAAAATTGCGCGACAATCGGCAAAAACGTGACGGTGCAAATCGGCGAAAGAAAAATTCGTGGTCGCGCCGAATCGCTCGATGATGACGGTGCGCTGCTGTTGCGTACGGAGCATGGGCACTTGGAACGCATCACCGGCGGCGACGTGACATTGGAAAAATGATCTTACTTTTCGACATCGGCAACACGCATACGCACGTCGGGCTGGCGGACGGCCGTCGCGTGCTGAAACAAATCAACGTCCCGACGCGTGGATGGTTTGGCGGAAATGCCGCCGCGCTTGTCAAAATTTTTGCCGGCGCAAAAAAAATCACAGGCGCGGTTTTGTGCAGCGTCGTTCCGCGCGCGACGCCGCTTGTCCGCAAATTTGTTCGCGCACATTGGGAATTCTCCACGCTGGAACTCACGCCGGAAACATTGCGCGGCGTGGGCATTGATTATCCCAAACCGGATTCCATCGGCGCGGACCGGCTGGCAAACGCTGTCGCGGCGAAATTTCGTTTTGGCGCGCCGGTGGTCGTCGTTGATTTCGGCACAGCGGTGACATTTGACGTTGTGGATTCAAAAGGAAATTATATTGGCGGCATCATTGCACCCGGTTTGGCGGCGATGACGGATTATTTGCACGAGAAAACCGCGCTGCTGCCAAAAATCAAAATCCGGGAAACGAAAAACGTCGTCGGCAAAAGCACCGAACACGCGATGCTGGTAGGCGCGGTTCACGGCTATCGTGGATTGATCCGCGAGTTGCTCGCGGAATTGAAACGCGAATTGAAGGCGAAAAAATTGCCGGTAATTGCGACCGGCGGTTATGCCAAATTGATCGCGGCGAAACTGCCGGAGATTTCCGCTGTCAAATCGGATTTGACGCTCGAAGGACTGCGATTGGTTTGGAAAAATCAATTCATCACGCGTTAAGAATTTCATTCCGCGATTGCCCCAGCGCTTTTCTTTGAGCAAACTTGCTTTTCTATTATGTCGAGCAGCCGCAGACAATATCCATTTCATCTGATCGAGCCCAAGTGGCAAAAAACTTGGGACGAACAGCAGGCTTTCCGCGCGTTCAATCCGAACGAGGAAATTCCGGCGAACCATCCCTTCGCGCAACGCCATAAAATTTCCGGCAAAGTGGCCGCAACGCAGTTGCCGCCGAAATTTTACATCCTCGACATGTTTCCGTATCCGAGCGGTGCGGGCTTGCACGTCGGGCATCCCGAAGGCTACACGGCCACGGACATTCTCGCCCGCTACAAACGCGCGCAAGGTTTCAACGTCCTGCATCCGATGGGCTGGGACGCGTTCGGATTGCCCGCCGAGCAATACGCCGTCAAGACCGGCCAGCATCCGCGCAGGACGACCGAGGAAAACATCGCCACCTTCAAGCGCCAGATTCAATCGCTCGGCTTCAGCTACGACTGGTCGCGCGAACTCGCCACGACCGACCCCGATTATTTTCAGTGGACGCAATGGATTTTTCTAAAGCTCTACAACTCGTGGTTTAATCCGATAACGAAAAAAGCTGAATCAATTGAAATTCTCAACGACGTTTTTTCTGAAAATCCACAAAGCAAAAATGAATGGGGAAATAATTTAACGCTGAAAATTTTCCATGCGAAATGGATGCAGGAAAGTCCGGCTGGAAAAATTAAATATCGGCGGGAACGAATTGACGAATTGCGTTTGGCTTATGTAACTGAAGCTCCGGTTTGGTGGTGCGAACAACTTGGAACTGTTTTGGCGAACGAAGAAGTCGTGGACGGAAAATCTGAAGTCGGTGGATTTCCAGTTGTCAGAAAACCAATGCGACAGTGGATGCTTCGCATCACGGCTTACGCTGAACGCTTGCTGCAAGATTTGGACTCGATTGATTGGAGTCATTCACTGAAAGAAATGCAGCGGAATTGGATTGGACGCAGCGAAGGTGCTTTGGTTCATTTCAATGCTGAAGACCCGAAAGACCCAAATACAAAATATGATTTGACAGTTTTTACAACGCGACCTGACACGTTGTTCGGTGCGACTTATCTGGTTCTCGCTCCTGAACACGCGTTTGTGAAAAATCTGACGACCGATTCGCAACGCGCAGAAGTTGAAAGATATTGCGTTCAAGTTGCGAAGAAATCCGATTTGGAGCGCACGGAATTGGCAAAAGATAAAACGGGGGTTTTCACCGGCAGCTACTCAACCAATCCTGTCACGAACAAAAAGATTCCCATTTGGATTGCCGATTATGTTTTGGCGAGTTATGGCACGGGCGCGATTATGGCCGTGCCCGCACACGATACGCGTGACTTCGAGTTTGCAAAAAAATTCAATCTACCAGTTATTCAAGTTGTCGAGCCGCCTGCGGGAAAAGATTGGCAAGGTTTTACGGGCGACGGAATCGCGGTGAATTCCGAATTGTTGAATGGACTTTCTACCGCAGAGGCAAAAAGCGTGATGATTAAACGGTTGGAAGACACGCTCGAAGGCAAGCGCACCATCAATTACAAATTGCGCGACTGGCTGTTCAGCCGTCAGCGTTACTGGGGCGAGCCGTTCCCGATTGTTTGGAAAAAGGACGCCGCCGGAAATCTGTATCATGAAGCGTTGCCGGAAAGTTCGTTGCCGCTGTTGCCGCCATCGCTCGAAGATTACAAGCCCACGTCCGATGGCCAGCCGCCACTCGCCCGCGCGAAGGATTGGTTGAATCTGCCCGACGGCTCCGTGCGCGAAACGAACACGATGCCGCAATGGGCCGGCTCGTGCTGGTATTATCTGCGTTATCTCGACGCAAAAAATAATTCCACGTTCGTCGGCAAAGATGTTGAAAATTATTGGATGGGTTCTGATTCCGTAGCAGCGAACGTCAGTTCGCTCAAATCAAAAAGTCAGAGCGGACTCACGTCCGCTGCTACACCGGGAGTTGATTTGTATGTTGGCGGAACCGAGCACGCCGTGTTGCATCTGCTTTACGCGCGGTTCTGGCACAAGGTTTTGTTCGATCTCGGCTACGTTTCCACGCCGGAGCCCTTCTTCAAACTGGTCAATCAAGGCATCATCCTCGGCGAAGATGGGCAGAAAATGTCCAAGTCGCGCGGCAATGTGGTGAACCCCGATGACGTTCTCAGCGAATTTGGTTCGGACGCCTTCCGCCTTTACGAGATGTTCATGGGCCCGCTCGAAATGGTGAAGCCGTGGAGCACCAAAGGCGTCGAGGGCGTGTATCGTTTCCTCGGCCGCGTGTGGCGCTTGTTTGTGGATGAAAAATCAGAAACGGAATTTGAGCAGGCGGAAACGACTGCCACAGAGGCACAGAGCCACAGAGATTTGTTGAATCTCATCAAATTGAATTTAGCAATCAAAGATGTGGCGGCGACTCCGGCGCAATTAAAAACGCTGCACGCGTGCATCAAAAAAGTGACGGAAGATTTGGACGGTCTGCGCTTCAACACGGCGATTTCCGCGATGATGGTTTTCGTGAACGACGCGATCACATGGGAAACAAAACCGGTTCCCGTCTTGCGCGAGTTTTTGATTCTGCTTCAGCCCTTCGCGCCGCATCTCGCTGAGGAACTTTGGGACAAACTCAACCCGTCGTCCGTCACTCGTCACTCGTCACTTGCTTACGCTCCGTGGCCGAAGTTTGACGCGGCGTTGCTCGTGGAAAACGAGATTGAAATTCCCGTGCAGGTGAATGGCAAGCTGCGCGTCGTGATCAAAGTTTCCGCGAGCGCAACACAAGCCGACCTGGAAACTGCCGCAAAAAATTCGGCGGAAGTGAAACCGTTCATTGACGGCAAGACGATCAAGAAAGTCATCGTCGTGCCGAAGAAGCTGGTGAACATCGTGGTCGGGTAGTGGCATATTTCCGGGCGTGGTGCATTATTGCGTGCCAGCCCTGCCAAAATTTCAAACTATGCCAACGGAAATCACGGTGGAAGGAAATTCTTTACATGACGAAAAGTGATTTCACCCGTACCACCCGTCGACTCTCCAATTGAACCGGGGGTGCTGGTCTGACCCCAGGCGTAATTCCCTGAACTGGTCATATTAAACAATGTTGGACTTGTTTTGCCGTTTTCAAACCTGACATGGCCATCGGGGAAGAGGGCGTTGGCTCCTCCAACACCGTCTGTAAGATGGGCGATGTCGTCATAACCCTGCATTTGATCGGTGACAATGCATTTGGTCACATCCAGACCGCCTTGGGTTGTGCCGGGCACTGGGGCTTGTTCTTGACCACCGTTAAGTTGCTGCGCTCTGGACTGGGGGTAATAATCGTAAGCCACGCGTATTTCGTTGTCGCCAAAGTCAGATGGAGCTGAAGTTGTAGGCCACGATTGAGGTGGATTGGCTGTCGGATTGGTGTAGTAAGCATACGTCATGTTTAGGTTGACGAGCGGAACCACGCCAGCCGGGCAGTAGAAGACGCGGGGATCGGTGATGAATTTATTTTGCCATTCTTTGCCAAGGTTCCACCATCCAGACTTTCTCTGCGGAGGAGTGCAAGTAGTAGTGATTCCATCAGTGGTAGCTTGAATTGAAGAGCCGCCCAGAACGCGTTCGATTTCGTGTGTTCTCCACTGGCCGGAATCGCCGCCAGCGGCAGAGCCAGTCTGATCATCCACACAATGACCGGGCCAGTTGCAGGGCATCAATTGGTTGAAGTCGCTGGAATACATGCTCCAGGCTATGCCGATCTGTTTTAGGTTGCTGGTGCAATCAATCCTCCGCAGCACCGTTTGATTTGAAACGGCCAGCGCCGGCAGCAACATCGCCGTGAGAATGGCGATGCTGCCCATGACGACGAACAGTTCAGTCAGGGTGAACGCCCGGGCGTCGCCGGATTGCCGCCGGCGGGCCGCTGTCAATTTGTTCGGGGATGATTTTTTCATAAAAGTATCCGTCAATTATTACACTGGACGCGGAAGTAACGCTGCGAGTTCGTTGACGGGATGGTGAAATAGCATTGGCTGCCGATCCCCTGGATGCTGCCGGGAAACACCGTCCAGACCTGATTGTCGAGATTGGTGGTGGACAATATTTGATAGGTTTTGCCCGTGGCTCCCGTCCAGTTCAGCACCACATTGGTTCCCGAGGCGTCCGTCGCAATGCTCATTGCCAGAATGGAGCTTGGGTCGGTGGGGTTCAGCCCGGCGAGATACTTCTGAAGATTGCTCATGCCGGTGCCATCCGCATCATCCTGCGCCAAAGACAAATCACCCGCCTGTCCGGTCGGATGCCCAAAAAATTCTATCATCCACCAATCCGGGATGCCGTCCCCATCGCTGTCCAACGCGGGCCAGGCGCTCAAGTCTCCGGCGAAAACATCCCCGGCACGGTTCCAATCACCGTTCACCAGGCCGGAATCCCAGCTTTGAAAGGCGAGGCTCGAACCATTCATGCTGAAGGCCGGCTGGGAGACCCACGTCATTCCGCCGGTGGCCGTGCCGGTGACGAGCAGGCTGTTCGTTCCCGAAAGCCGGTCAAACACAATCAGGGAAGGAGGACTTACGATTCCGGATACTACGTCGGTGGCAAAAGTGCGGAACACCACGAACCGTCCGTCCGTGCTGACCACCGGCGAATCCGAAGCACCGGCGGCACTGGCTGTGCCGCTTTGATTCGCACTGACCAAGGTGAGGTTGCCCGTCTGCACATCAAGAAAATAGACGTCGTTGGTTCCGTTGTTGTCACCCGCCACGAGATTGGTGACGGTGACGAAGGCGACATAGCGTCCGTCCCCGCTCCATTGCGATGAACCCTTGATTGGGACGGTGCTTGGACAGACAAATAAATTCGAGGCTCCGGCCAGATCGTAAATATACAACTGGTTCACGGTTTGATACAGCAGCCGGTTTCCGTCCGGCGAGATGGCCGCGGATATCATGGAGGAGGTCGAGTTGGTGTAGATGTTGGCCTGGAAACCCGCGTCCCAAACATAAAGCTTGGACTGGTTGTCGAAATAGGCCACGCGTTGTCCATTCGCACTCATCGAAGTTGTTAGGTTGGGGAAATAAGCGTTTCCAGCGTTTCCAAATATCACATGGGTCAAACTGGAATTCATGTCCCGCCAGAACAGTCCTGTCGGTGTGCTGGAAGAGTTGGTGCGGCAGAGGAACGCGATATAGCGACCGTCCTGGCTGCAGACGGGAAAAGAGGCATCGTACTTGTTAATAGTGCCACTGGTGGTATTGACTTTTGAGAGAACGAGGCTCACCAATGCGGTGGTGCCCGCCTGCAAATCACGGCGGAAAATATCAACCGCACCATTAGTGTCGCCCGCCACGAGGTTGGTCGCGGCACTGGCAAAGACGACATACCGTCCGTCGGCGCTGATGGTCGGGCTGTAAGACGGGCCGCCGCTGCCGGAGTTTCCATCCAGACCCACGCTCACCAGAAGATTCGTGTTGGCCGTCAGGTCATGAACGAAGACGTCTGCATTGCCGTTGAAATCATTTGACACCAGGTCTCTCGCGTAGCTGGTGAACGCCGCCGACTGTCCATCCGCGCTGAAGGAAAGCTGCCCCAGCGAACTCACCAGATTTCCGGATTGAAAAACCGTCAGTGGATTGTAGACGGAAACCAACGCGTTCGTCCCCTCAGTCGAGTCCCACACGAAAACGTCTGACGCGCTGTTGTTGTCGGAAGCAGTCAAACTGCCGTCCGGTGCCGCAAACACCACGCAGCTGCCATCAGCGCTCAAGGATGGAATCGCCCCCAGCTGATCCTCTGAACCGATGCCGTTCGTATCCGCGTCCACCAGCACGGTCGTGGCGGTTTGCATGTCCCGGCGATAGATGTGCAGATCGTTGGACACGGTGTTGCTGACCAGATTGGTGGCGTCGCTGATAAATGTCACATAGCGTCCATCTTGACTCAAGGCCGGGGTGTGCGACGTGCTGTTCGTCGGCCAGAAACCATTTGGAGCAGCGCTCACCAACACATTGGAGCCGGTCTGCTGATCCCAGAGCCAAACGCCGGAGTAACTCGTGCCTCCAGCCGGTTCGAATTGCACATAGGCGACAAATCTTCCGTCCGGCGTCATTTCCGGACCGTAGACATCGTCGCAGCATGCCCACGGTGGAAATCCATTAGTGCTCAATATCGTGGTTGTGCCATTCACCGAGTCATACTGAAAGATAATCACCGCCGCTACGCCTGATCCTCCGGGGGAAACAGTTCCGTCTGTCCAGCCGGTCTTAAAGGCAACGTATCTGCCATCGTCGCTGAGCACGGGATGAAAAGACGGCGTATTATTCAAATGCAGCAGGTTGGAGACGACTGTTGCCGCATTCGTGCTCGCCCAAATTGTTGTGCCCGCCACGCGGTCACGGATATAAATTTCGCCTTGTGTGGTGGCAGGAACTCCTCGTGCCATGTTCGTAGCCGAACTAAAAAATGCTACATACCGCCCGTCCGGGGTAATCAGCGGGGTGTCCATGGATCCGTTTGTTCCGGTGGAACCCACGCTGACCAGCCAAGTCGTTTGCGTGATCAAATCCCGCACGAAGACATCTGGAATCCCGTTCGTATCGCCCGCTACCAGATTGGTCGCCGCGCTGATGAAGGCCACACAGGTTCCGTCCGGTGTCATGACAGGATTCGTGGAAGCGCCATTGGCGAATCCCCCGTCCGCAGCCACGCTGACGAGTCGGGTGACACCGGTGTAAGTATCGCGCAGGAAGATGTCGCTCACCCCATTGGTGTCGCCCGGTACAATGTCGCTGGCGTCGCTTTGGAACACCACATAACGGCCGTCGTCGGAGACCTGGCCGAGCACGGAATCGCCGTTGCCGCCACCGCTGCCGCTGGAGCTGGGGCTGATCATGAGGGTGGTGCCGCTGATGCGATCGCGAAGAAAGACGTTCAAATAAAACTGGCCGTTGGCGTTTGTCACGAGGTCGCTGGCCGAACTGCTGAAGACCACAAAACGCCCGTCGTCACTAAGAGAAGATGCAACCGAGTCGCCGTTCGCGCCGGCGGGCAGGGCGACGGATGGGTTCCGTGCGGAAAGCAATTGCACCGGGACGGCACGCAGGGCGGGAGCCAAAACCAAGATACCTCCGATGATGATCGCAAAAAAATGCAGCTTTGCCTTTTTTGGAAACGGGACGATTAAAGCTTTCATAAAAACAGTTCCCGCGCTTATGTTGTTTTTAAGCGTTTTTTGCAGACATTCTTCAAAAACTCTTCCATCTGATTTATCTGATTCATACCTGATACAAATAGACCGGCCAATTGCAAAATGTCAGCCGTTTTCCAGAGGACATTGTTGAACGTGCTTTGCCATACAATCATTAAACCACGGTTGCCAGGGAATCACGGTGGGAGGAGATACTTTACGTGACGGAAAGTGATTTCACCAGTGCCGCCCGTAGACTCTCCGATGGAACCGGAGGTGCCTGTCAGACCCCAGGCGTAAGCCCCCGAACTGCTCATATTGAAC
>Ga0181534_10000293_pt1 | contig 35955 bp, 28 predicted proteins | sample PEATcosm2014_Bin_37_FD_119758 | JGI IMG/M metagenome (GOLD analysis project Ga0181534, IMG submission 119758) | Peatland microbial communities from MTU Mesocosm Facility, Houghton, MI, USA - PEATcosm2014_Bin17_10_metaG | ecosystem: Environmental > Terrestrial > Soil > Wetlands > Peat | place...
CGGGTCCTCGCATCGCGGCCCGACTAATAACCTAATAACATCACGACGGCAGCTGCGGCAACACCACTCGGATCTTCTATTCCGCGTATCACTCCAGAACAGTGGTGAAGCCTTCGTGTATGTGCTTCTGGAGCACAAGAGTACGCCTGACGATGCTACACGCTTGCAACTACTCCGTTACATCGTGCGCCTCCTGACGCAATGGTACGAACATAACGGCAGACGATTACCTCTACCGCCGGTTTTGCCGTTGGTAGCCCACCAAGGGCCGGACGTATGGACTTTCTCGTCAGAATTTGCAGATATGTTTGGAAATGTGCCCGCAGCGTTGCGGCCCTATATGCCCAACTTCCGACATGCGCTCGTGGACCTAGCGGTGACGCCGGACGAGAATCTGTCTACTACGAGCCGTTTGCGAGCGCTGCCGAAAGCACTAAAATATGCGCGGAGTCGGGAACTGCCCCAGCGACTCGAAATCATCCTCTCTGAAGCTGCCGTGCTGGAGGAGGAAGACCTCCTGAGGATCCTGACGTATCTGGACAAGGCGCCGGTGGCTGTGAGCCGGGAAGTGCTGCGTGATGTGTTACGCCGTCGGGTGCCCGACCGCGAGGAGAAGATCATGGGTTGGATTACTCAACCGTATTTCGAAGAAGGCCTCGAGAAGGGGTTGGAGAAGGGGTTGGCGAAAGGCTTGCAGGAAGGCCTCGCTGCCGGCCGGGCACAGGGGCAGGCCAAGTCGCTTCTCCACTTGCTCGAAAAGCGCTTCGGGAGCTTGAGGGAACCGCTTCGCACACGGGTGTTGACAGCCGATGAGCAATCACTCGATGCTTGGCTCGACCGTGTTATCGATGCAGCAGACCTGAAAGCCGTCTTCGACGAGTCGCTCACGAGCCGCCGGATAGATGACAGCTCACCTCACGCCCCCCCGTTGACTAGCGACTGAATCTCCGCCTGCGACAGCATCCGTCTATAAACACGCACGCCATCAATTGACCCGTTGAAATTGCGCGCTTTGTCGAGCGTGCGATTCCCGATGGTGAAGGGCGTACCGGCGTCACTCTCCGCCGTGCCCGCCCCGTTCACGATCATCGAAGGCGAGTCATCGTTTACTTTGTGGCGTGGACCGCGGATGTCCCAAGCAAGGCCATCAGATATAAACCCTGCGCAGTCGCGTGGAAATCGGATTGGGGCACCGGGCCAATGCGCGGGTAGGAGCCTCCGGTCCAAAACAGCGCCCGGTCCCCGGGCAACCGCAGGATCTCATCCTGGCCGGACCAGCCCCCGTCAGCCCGCTGAGCCGCGAGAATCCGGCGTATCCAGACAGGTTTGATGGCATCCCGCCGCCCCGACTCGATGAGAGTCCAGACCTTCTGCAGGTAGGCATCCTCCACCCGGAAATCCCAACTCAACTCCGCGAGGATTCCGGCCTGCGTCGCCGCAATAGTGCGCGCGACCTGCTCATCCGGCTCGCAATGATTCCTTTGTACGAACCGCAAGCCCATCAGTTGATGAGTGCGACACCACGGATCGTGCAGCCACCCGCGCCGGCTCGCGCACGCCTCCGGGCTCAGTTCGGACTGCACCTGGGGATCGAAACTCAGCCCGGTGTTACAGGTAGAGCCGTAGATGAACAACCGTTGATATGCGGCCCAGGAGTCGTCGAGCTGGATGGGCAGGTCCCGGGTCCGTGCGTCGATCGCGGGCTCAAACAGAAACTGATTGACGGTGCCGCGCGCCGATTCGTTCTCGAACCGGGTCGCCAGGGCTGCCAGCGGCTCGTTCGCCGCTAAACGGCTCGCCTGGCGCACGAACAGCCACAGCATCGCATTGTTTTCGCTCAGGACCTGCGAGCGTCGCTGCATGATCCACGCCGTCGCCGCATCGAAGCTGGCATGAACCTCGGCGGCCGTGGGTGGCACGGCCTCCGTGTTGTTACGGTACTCACACCAGCCGAAGGCAGCACAGGCTCCGACGATCACCACGAGGCTGGACGCCAACCAACGATGTCGTTTTTTCATGACCCTGCTGCTGATTTTCCGCGAACCAACAACAGTGCCGTGCCGGCATGAAGCTGGTGTGACAGGCCTGGAGCTGCGCGCCGGATCAGGAGCCGGCGGCGATGGCCTGTATCTGCGTTGCGGTCAACACGCCGTTGTAGATACGCACATCGGCGATCGAGCCGTTGAAACCGCGAGCATTGTCGACTGTGCGATTGCCGACGGTGAGCGGGATGCCCCCATCCGGCGAGCTCGGCAACTGCCCGTCGCTGGCGGCCCCATCTGCGAGCACGCCGTTGAGATATATATGCATGTTGCAGCCCGAGGCGCCGCCATCCCAGGTCACAGCGACATGCTGCCAGGTGCCTGGGATGATGCCGGCCGTCGAGATACGGCCAGGCGTCCCCGAATAGCTCTGCCGGGAAATGAACTGGAGGGTGTCGTTGCCTGCCATCGCCAGGTACCACCCCCCGGAATTGTTGTCTTTATCGACAATTCGCCCCTCCCCGCCGCCGCCGCCATCGGCGGGCGCGATCCAGGCAGACAGGGTCATGCCGGACCGGTAGAGATTGTCTGTGCTGGAGGTCCCCCCTATGCTGACGAAGCTCGAGCCGCCGTCAAAGTTGAGTGCCTCGCCTCCTGCCACTCCTGACACCCACGCCGCGGCACCGACGAGCGTGCCATTGTTGGCGTAACCGGAGATGTCCGAGGTGACAGTGCCGAGTCCTTCATTGAGCGGCCACCAGCCGAGGACACCAGCCGGGACTCGTACCGCATACACTCTCACCTGCGCATCCGCGACGAGAGACAGGCTGAGCCCGTGAACGCCGTTGAAATTCCTCAATGTGATGTTACGCGCAGGCTTGCCGTACACAACCTGGGGATCGTAGGTCGCCACAATGTGCAAGTCGCCATTCTTTACATGCCGCGAGACCGGCAACACATTGGTGAACACCTGCTGAGGATCGAAGTCGACCACCGACCGCCCATTACGGAGATTACACTCCAGCAGCTTTGCCAGGGCGAGTCCCTCAAACAACCCACTGAGCGGCTCCGAGGGTGCCCGCACGTGCGGTGCGAGTGCTGCGACCGTCGAATCATATGTCGGAAACGTCGGATCCACTCCATAGTTGTGGGTGTAGTCCATGTTCAACATCTGCAACTGAATGTTGCCGCTGCCATCGGCGTTCACGATATGTACCGCATCGTAACGCGCGAAGGTGCGCGCCCCGCCGCCCTCCTGTACAGCGGCAAACGCGCTGTCTTTCAACATCAGGTCTGCGCCGGCCACCACCGCAGGCGGCAGGTTATCGTTGCCGGTACCGGAAAAATTCCATAGAACCATCCCGTCGTATTGGGTGAAGGCATTCAACAGGGCCATGGCACGCATTTCTTCCGTGGCCAAGGGCTGACTCCGCCACCAACGCCACCCGCCACCGCCGCCAGTCAGCTGATTGTTGAAGTACGGTCGCATCGGCTTGCGATTCTGCGGTGGCAGACTACTGATGAAGGCGAGATTGATATCGTTCTGCGCCAGCGTGTAGGCCACATTTGCGGGGTCCCAGTAGAAGCAGTAGACGCTGTTGTTGACGATGTCGACATGGCTGAGCACCTGCAGGCCCACGCTCTGCCAGAACCAGTCGACGACCGGATCAGCGACATAAGTCTGCAGCCCCGACCAACCGACCGAAGTGGGCTTCCAGCCATATAAAGAGATGTTGCTGAAGCCGCTCCGGCGCGCCGCATCCACCGCCGAGTATTGGGTCAGCGCGAATCCATCATAATATTTCTTCTCAAACGCAGCCCGATCCTGTGCCGCCGCACCCGACGGATACCAGCCCTGGGTGCGCAAGGTGACCGGGTCGAGCGCGACGTTTTCCAGATCGATCTGCAACTGATCGATGCGGGTGGGATCCTGTGTAAAGGGCTCGGCCTGCAGGATCGTCTGAATGAGCTGCGGCTCCCCAACATCGACGAGCTCATCCCAGCGCTGTGCGTCGAGCTGCAGGGAACTCATGAGCGAGTCCCAGTTCAAAACAGTGGTCGTAGACATCCACGCCGTGCCGGGCGGCTCCCAGCTGTCGCTCAACTGATCGCGATAGTACGCCGCCAGCGCATCAAATCCATGTGTGGCCGCGTAGTCCTGCGTGGACCACGTGTGGTAGCCATAGAACGCAAAGAGATTATGGAAGTTGTTGAATCGGAAGCTGTTGAGTCCGCCCGACATGTAGGGCGGTGCAGACACACCATCCTGTTGATTGACGGGATAAGCCGGCACCTGGCCTGACTGCGGCGCGTTCGGCTGGAGCATGACATTCGCCAGCGCCGCCGCCGTCAACGACTGCTCGGCGCTCAGCGTGTAGTTACCAGAGTTAGGCTGCAGTAATATGACCGGCAGGCCGAGTTGACTCGTGAGCGCCGCAACTTCCGCATTCGCCTGCGATGGCGCCGCTTGTCCGTAAACCTGCGCCCCTGGTGCAAGTGTCGTACACACAACCGCGCACACGAGTGCAACCGCTCTCCCGTACATCCCTGTCTCCACCTGAGTGTTATGTGCAACGCGCAGTTGCACGATCCGGATAAGATCAAGCTACAGGTGTACGTGTGCGACAGGATCCGCGCAAGCGGACCTTAGTGCCGCGATAGTTGAATGTGAATGTGATGTGACAGCGACCCGGACGCCGTTGACAACGCCCAGATGCTTCACGCGTGGAATGACGGCATGACTTCGGTCAAAGCCACGCGTACCGACGAAATTTATTCGACCGTGACGCTCTTGGCCAGATTGCGCGGCTGGTCTACATCCGTGCCCTTGAGAATGGCTACGTGATATGCCAACAGTTGCAAGGGCACGGTGTAAGCCATCGGTGACTGAAAATAGCTGATGTGCTTCGGCATCTCGATGACGGTCACTCCGTCGCTCGGGTGGATGCCGGCATCGGGGTCGGCAAACACGATCAACTCACCGCCGCGGGCCCGCACCTCCATCAGGTTGGACTTCAGCTTTTCCAACAGGTCGTTGTTGGGCGCGACCGCAATGACCGGCATGTCGGCATCGACCAGCGCGAGCGGCCCATGCTTCAGCTCGCCGGCGGGGTAGCCTTCCGCGTGGATGTAGGAGATTTCCTTGAGCTTCAGTGCGCCCTCCAGGGCCACCGGATACAGCGCACCACGCCCGAGGAACAAGGTGTGGTGCTTCTCCGCAAATCGTTCGGCGAGCTTATGAATCACCGGATCCAACTCGAGCACCCGCTCAATCAGCCCCGGCACTTCGACCAGGCGTGATACCAGGCCACGCTCGCGCTCGGCATCGGCGCCGTTGTGACGAGCGAGTGCAATCACGAGCATGCCGAGCGCCGCCAGCTGGGTAGTATAGGCCTTCGTCGAGGCAACCCCGATTTCCGGGCCCGCACGGGTCAGCATGACCAGCTCGGACTCCCGCACCAGCGAGCTCTCCGGAACGTTGCAGATGCAGAGCGTTGACAGATAGCCGGACTGTTTGGCCAGTCGCAACGCCGCCAGCGTGTCCGCAGTTTCGCCTGATTGGGAGATAGTGACAAACAATGTATTCGCCGGCACGAGTGGATTGCGGTAGCGATACTCGCTCGCGATATCCACCGCGCAGGGAATCTTTCCTACCTGCTCAATGAAATAACGCGCGGTCGCAGCCGCGTGATAGCTCGTGCCGCAGGCGACGATGTGAACATTCCTGGTGCGGCGAAAGACCTCGGTTGCAGCTGGGCCAAATGCGGCTTCCAACAAGCGGCCGTTGGCAACACGTTCCTGCAGGGTGTTGGCGATTGCACGCGGTTGCTCGTGGATTTCCTTGAGCATGTAGTGGCGATAGGGGCCTTTTTCCGCGGCATCTGCCGACAGCTCGCTTTCGCGAACCACTCGCTCGACGGTATTGCCTTCCTTGTCAATGATACGGATGGCAGTGCGCCGGATCTCGGCAACGTCTCCTTCCTCGAGGAACATGAAGCGTCGGGTGACCGGCAGCAGAGCTGCGACATCCGAGGCCACGAAGTTTTCCTCTACACCCAACCCGATGACAACCGGACAACCTTCGCGTGCGAGGATCAACCGTTCGGGATCCTCCTCGCTCACAACGGCGAGGGCATAGGCGCCCTCGAGCTCAGCAACCGTGGCGCGCACTGCCTTGAACAGGTCACCAACACTCTGCAGGTGACGGTGAATTCGATGAGCAATCACCTCGGTATCGGTTTCCGAAGTAAACTCGTAGCCGGCGCGTTTCAACTCTTCGCGCAGCTCTTCGTGATTCTCGATGATGCCGTTGTGGACGACGGCAATGCCGTCTTTGGATATATGAGGGTGGGCGTTACGCTCACTGGGAACGCCATGCGTAGCCCAGCGGGTGTGCGCGATACCAATGTTGCCAAACGTAGGAGAGCTGGCCAGCGCCTCATCCAGCATCCGCACTTTGCCGACGGTCCGCAGGCGTTTCAGGTGTTTGGTGCCGTTGAGCACCGCGATGCCCGCCGAGTCGTACCCCCGGTATTCGAGCCTGTGGAGCCCCTCCATCAGGATGGGAACGATATTTCTCTCGGCGATGGCTCCAACTATTCCGCACATGCCCTGCGCTGCCTTCAAACTGGTCGCGTAGTGTGCCTCAAATCGGGGGCAGGTGCAGGCGCGGCCTACCGGAAGTGCGACGCAGTCGTCTGCTATTTATTCAGCTTTATCAATAGCTTAAATGCAAGCTGAAGCGGTGCGCCGCCGCCGCAGGCCGGCTACGAGACCGAATCCGGACAGCAGCAGGGGCAACGCAGCCGGCAAGGGCACCGGGGTGAAATTGACGGTCCCCCCGTAACTCGACCCGGATGCGGCCATGCCACGAATCTGCAGGTCGTAGCTGCCGCCGGCGAAGGCATGGGGCAGAGTGTAAACGAAGCTGCCGCCTGGAAACACCGAGCTCCAGGCGTCCACAATCGTCCCACCCAGGGGAGCCCCGAGCACCGGCGCGGAATTGGCGCCGCCGCCCGTGGAAAACAGCCGGATCTCGAGATTGCTGACAGCGGGACCCTGCGGGTTGGTCAGTGTGATGACGGCCGTGTTGGAAGTGGATCCGGGCGGATCGAGGCTGAACCGATAGTCATCGTAGAAATTCCAGCCGCTGTCCGGCAGCAGTGCTCCCGGAACACTCTGGCCACCGGTCTGGGTTGTTGTGAAATCCGCCCCGAGTACCGTCTGCCCGGGACCAAACGCATTGCCGAGCGAATAGGAAATTGTGGTGCCGACCGGACCGTTGTCCGGGAAGCCCGAGAGGGCCACTGTCGGCGTGCCGCCGGAATTCGTGACCGTATCGGAGCGGCAGAACACGGTGGAGCCGCAGGTCGCGGCCGCTGCAAACTGTGCCGCGCTCAGTGCCAGCAACGCAGCTGAGCTTGTCAAAAGACCACGCGCAAACATGAATTTTTTCCCTCTGGAGCCGTATCTGTCGGACTTATGTTGAAGATACTGGCCGGGCCAGATGACGGATCAGCGACAGAACCGTGACATCGCCACCATTGTCAGCCTGCGCTGGCACCCAAGCTTGCGAGCACGGAGCGCGCCTCGGCCGATTCGGAGAAGTCGCTCGTACCCTGCAAGGCGGACTCGAGGTTGCTGCGGGCGCGATCCTTCATACCCAGCCGCAGCTCCGTCATGGCAAGGTGGTAGCGGATTATCCGGGATTCCGGAGCGCTCGTGCTTGCCCGTTCCAACACGGGCAGGGCGTCACGAAATTCGCCGCGCTTGAATCTCACCCAACCACTCGTATCGAGCAGCGAACTGTTGGTGGAAGACATGAATGCACTGGTCAGATCACGCGCGCGATTCAGGCTGGCGGTATCGGTTTTGTAGTTCGCGAGCAGCATCGCCAGATTGTTGGCGGCGAGTTGTTGAGCGGCGCGGTTGCCGGAATACAGCGCCTCGTACGCGGCTATGGCCGAATCGACTCGCCCGTGCTTCTCGAAAAAAGTGCCCGCATCGACGACCAGGGCGGTCTCGAGCGGTGCGACCCCGAGAGCCGCCTCGAACTGACTGATGGCGCCCGGAGTGTCGCCTGCCGCCAGATGTGAGACGGCGCGGTTGCGATACGGCACCCACCATTGCGGCGCGACTGCATTCGCCCGGGCGAAGCTCGTGTCGGCACGCTCATAGTCCTTCGAGCGCAACTGCAACTCGCCGAGTAGATTCAGATTGCGCGCATCCTGCGGGTTCTGATCGACAGCCGCCTGCACGAGCGCCAGCGCGCGCTCGGGCTTCTTGGCGGCCATCTCCACATTCGCGAGCGCCTGCACAGTGTCTGGATCCGACGGCTTCAGAGCGAGTGCCTGCCCGAGCTCCCTGCGGCTGTCATCCAGCTTGCCCATCTGAAAGGATGCGATGCCTGCGAAGTAGGGTCCCACCGGCGACTGCGGGTCGGCAGTCTGTAACTCCGCCGCGGTGGCGTGAGCGGCGGCGCCGTCTTTTTGGGCAAGATACATCCGCGCCAGGGCCACCTCGAGCGGGGTCGACTTCGGGGTGCTCTTCACACCGTCCTGAAGGAGAGCAACTCCCTGCTCACCGTGGCCGCGCTGCAACAACAACCAGGCGAGTTCGACCCGGGTGTTCACCTCGTCCGGGGCGATATCCATGGCCGCCCTGAGCGCCTCTTCCGCCAGACCCGGGTCGCCTTTCTCCAAATAGGCTCGCGCAATTAACTGTTGCACCGGCAGCGAACGCGGCTGGTCGCGCAGGACCGCGCGCAGATCCGCGACGGCACTGCTGGGATCGTGATCGTTCATAGCGAGGTTGGCGCGGAGGATCAACGCATCGCCATCGCGTGGATTTTTCTGTAGCACCTCTGTGATCAGCTTGCGTGCCGGTACGTATTGCTTCTGGGCTACCTGGATCGCCGCGATTCGATCTCGTGCGGCGAGCCCCTGCGCGCCCACGCCGTCTTTGTCGATAATTTCCTGGTAGACAGCCAATGCTGCCTGGGTATCGTTCGCACGTACCAGCAACGCGCCCAGCCCGAAACGCAGATCGTTATTGTCCGGCGCGCGCGCCAAATACTCGCGCAGCAACTTTTCACCTTGCTCGCGCGACCGTTCGGTAACAATGAAGTTGACCAACGCGAGTTTGGCCCGCGCGGCCTCCGGCGCGGATTTGCGTTGATCAAACAACCGCACTGTATCCTCGAGCACCTGCTGCGCTGCATCGAGCTTGCGCTGCCGTTGCAGATAGTTTGCCAACTGAGAGCGCGGCGCCAGCTCATCGGGTTTCAACTCGATGATCCTGCGCATTTCGAGCTCTGCCTTGCCGGACTCCTGGCGCAGCATGTAGACGTTGGCCGACACTTCATGCAGGTCGATCGAGGTTGGATTCACCCGCAGCGCGTTCTCGAGAACTGTGGTCGCACGTTCATAGCTGTGGTCGTCCGAATACAGAGCTGCGAGTATGGCGGCCGCATTGTCATTGCCGGGCGCGATTTTAATGGCGCGCTCGGCGTCCACCAGCGCCGCCGCATGATTCTTCAGCTGCTGCTCGCCGGCCGCGCGAACTGCGAGCAGATCCGGATCATCCGGATGTTGGGCCAATGCGGGGGCGACGAGATCCAACGCCTTCTGGGGGAGACCCCCGAAAATGTAAAGCCGGCCGAGACGCGCACGGGCCGCGGAAAAGTCTGAACGCGCATCGACGGCTGCCTGGTAGAAGCCGGCCGCCCCGCGGACGTTGCCCTTCTGTTCAGACACACGCCCCCCGTAATAGAGCGCATCCGCATTCTTCGGTTTGATCTGCAGGGCGTTGCGGAACTCGATATCCGCCTTGTCGAGTTTGCCCTGCTGCAGATACTGCCGGCCCCGCTCGAAATGACTCTCGAACCGCACCTGTGAGCCGCCGCAACCGCTCAACACTGTGAGCGCCAGCGCTGCCGCCACCACCCCCTGTATCCGGCTCACTAAAATCCGTGCCATGGACGTACTTTGATTTCGATTGCGAGAACGACCTGCAATGTTAGGCCGGGGCAATGACGGAACCGTTACAGGTGCGCCCATAGGCCTGCTGCCAGCACGCAAGCGTTCAGTAATGCGAGAGCCGCTGGGCCCGCCAGGGCCCAGCGCGGGACGGCTGCAACCCTGCGGGCGATATCAGCAACCAACAGAATCATGATGAGGAATACAAAACCTGCATAGTAGCGCTCGTACACGAAATGACTCAGCGTCTGGGCGGCAACAAATCCCACCGCAGCCACGGCCGCGATCACCCGGTCGCGCCGGGACGCCAGAGCCAACAGCGCGGCGCCGATCGAGCCGCCGAAAGCCGCCAGCGAAACGATCAGCACAGAACGGTGGGCTACGCTGGGAAGCAGCCTGGCGAGGTTCCACAGCCCTGAAACCCGGCCCGCATCCTGATCCCAATCAGTGGGACTGCTTGCGCCAACAGTCAATCCCGCCAACGCACCCCACCACAGCAGGTGTCGCGATGCTCGCACGACCGGTCCCCAGATTACCGGCAGATAAAACAACCCATAGAAGCCAACGACCGCCAGGAAATAGGGCGCGGCCGCGAAATTGATCGCGGCGTGTTTCTCGGCGAACGAAGGCGGCACGCTTCCGTGCCACAGACGCACGAAGTACACCAACACCCCCAGGCACGGAGCGATGGCCAGGGATACCCGGATCAGCCGCCTTGGGATGCCGTCCAGATCGGACCAGGATGCAGTGGGCGCCAACGCGACGGCGCAAGCAACCGCGCATAGCCACGCATTGGACTGACGGACGAATACCGCAGCAGCCAACGTGATGCTGACCAACACGTACCAGGTCCCTTCGTCGCGGTACTCCTGCGCCAATACCAGCGCACAGAATACTGATAGCCATGCGAGGTTGTCTGGCAGCAGCCACACGCCCGAAGGCAGAAAATAGATCGATAACAGCAAAGGCAGGATCAGGATCACCGCGACCGTCCGATCGGACACCTGGCGCGCAACCCGGAGCGCCACCCACCCGATGAGCGCTACCGTAATCAAGAAGCTCGCGAGCTTGAGCACGCGCTCTGAATCCGATATCAGGCGCGCTACCGCTGCCAACAGCAGGTGAAATCCAGGTGTCGTGGCCGAGGAGTAGTCCCGAAAGTCACCGCCCGCCAGAAAATGCCGGATCGCCGGGTAGTGATACGTCATCTGATCGTAGTACGCCCGGCCCTGATCGTAGTTGTGCAGGATCAGGGGCAACGCGATACAGGCAAAGATGGCAATACAGATCGAGGCTGCGGATGCCGGCGAATGGGTGCGCATGAGATGGCAAGCGCCGGGGCGCTAAACGGGTAGTCCCCGCTGCCGCCGCTCCAGCTCGACGCATTTGCAGTCGATCATGTATTCGTACCAGGCGCGCAGCAGGCTGAAAGTGAGCCCGGCGCGGCCTTCGAGCACGCCGCCGCGCACAAAATACAAACCCAGAAACACAATCAGCGGCCGCCCCGGCAGACTATAAGCCAGCTGTTTGAGGGCGCGCCGACGGACGATCGGGTCCGCGTTGGCCAGATCCCGCATCCGCCAGTGAGCGGCACTGCGTTCCAGCCGCAATTGGGCCTCCATCGTCGAGTAACGGTCGTGCTTGGAAACCCAGGCCGACATACCTTTGTTGAAAGGGAAATGATGCAGCTGAGCCCGCAGTTGCCGAATCTCGCCGTTGGCGTGGTACTCCTCATTGATCGGCCGCTCGACCCACACTTTGCCGACCCGTGCCAGGCGGCCGAACCAGGTTGGATAGCCGCTGCTGCCGCGAATCCAGCGTCCGAGCAGGTAGTCCTTGCGCCGCATGCGCCACAGCGAAACTGACTCGTTTGCGCCGGCGACGACTGCCAGCATCTCATCGCGAAGATCCTCGGGAACGCGCTCGTCGGCATCCAACATCAGAACCCAGGGATTGCGGTACTGAATATCGCGCAGTCCAAAGTTGCGCTGCCCGGCATAGCTGTCAAACGGTCGTTCCACGACCCGCGCGCCCCGCGACCGGGCAATCTCAGCCGTCCGGTCGGCACTAAGGGAATCCAGGACGACAACATCGTCGGACCATGCCACGGAATCCAGGCAGGCGCCGATGTTCACCTCCTCCTCCAGGGTCAATATGAGAACCGATATGCTCAACTGAGGAACAGCGGCCCGGCGGCAGAGGCGGCTACGGTATCCACGAGGTATTACCACCGGATTACAGCTGTCGGTTTCACCAAATCTTCGCAATTGTCGCCTATCGTGCCTTGCTCGCTGTCCCAAGAGGCGGCCAGACCCTTTCAAGAGCCCAGCAATGCACCGTCCGGTTCTGCAAAACCCCTCCAAGACTCTGTACTTCCTGCTGGCCGTCGTCTGCGCTGCGACGCTCGTGCCTTTCGCCCGCGTGCTGGTCGAGCTGTACGGCATCTACAACTTCAAGCCCGAGTACAGCCACGGAGTGATCATCCCGCTGCTGTCCGCGTTTCTGATCTGGCGCCGGCGCGAAGAGCTGCGCCGGCTGCCGTTCGAGGGCTCGTGGCTCGGCGTGATCCTGATTGCCGCCGGGCTGGTACTGCGCTGGATCGGTGAGTCCACCACGTTGCGCACTGTCGAGCACTACGCACTGCTGGTCGTCATCTACGGCGCGGTGTTGTCTCTGATCGGCCCAAAGTTGTTTCGCCGGCTGTGGTTTCCACTGTTGCTGCTCGTGTTTGCGATGCCGCTGCCGTCGATTTTCGACAACGCGCTGTCCCTGCAATTGCAGTTGTGGTCATCGGATCTGGGCGTGCTGGTGATCCGCGCGGCCGGCGTGAGTGTTCTGCTGGAAGGTAACATCATAGACCTGGGTACCTACAAGCTGGAGGTCGCCGAAGCCTGCAGCGGCCTGCGTTACCTGTTGCCGCTCATGACTCTCTCTTTCATCATTGCTTATCTGTACCGAGCGCCGATGTGGAAGCGGGTCGCCGTGGTGGTATCGAGCATCCCGATCACGGTGCTCATGAACGGCCTACGCATCGGTGTCATCGGCATTACGGTGGACCGGTGGGGCCAGTCCATGGCGGAAGGCTTCCTGCACGAGTTCGAGGGCTGGGTCGTGTTCATGTTCAGCACGCTGGCAGTGATGGGCGTGGCGCTCGGTCTGTCGAGAATTGGGGTGTCAGGCAACCGCACCGGCCCTCTTCTGAGCTTCGGCGAGCCACCTGCGCCGACGGACATCCAAACTCCCGCCGTCAACGCTCAGTCGGTACCCGTCTCATTCGTCGCCGCGGCAGCCCTGGTAGTGGTCGGCGCATTGGTCGGCAGAGCGTTTCCGGCCCCAGCCGTGGTAACGCCTGCCCGGACCTCATTCGATGCATTCCCAACCACGATCGGAGCGTGGCAAGGTGAACGGGAAACGCTGGATTCCATCTATCTGGACAAGCTGCTGCTCGACGATTACGTGCAGATGAACTTCCGCTCACCGGCGGGTGACGTCATCAACTTCTACAGCTCCTACTACGCCACGCAGGACGTGGACCGGCATGTCCACTCCCCCCGCGATTGCATCCCGGGTGGCGGCTGGGAAATCCAGAAATTCGAGGAGCATTCTTTTCCCGGCTCGAAGCCTGGGCAGTCGTTCATGGCGAACCGTGCAATCATTCAGCTCGATACCAACCGGGCGTTGGTGTACTACTGGTTTGAGGTCCGCGGTCGACGTTTCACCAGCGACTACAAGATGAAGTGGTACCTGATGTGGGATGCCCTCACCAAGCATCGCACCGATGGCGCGCTGGTTCGTTACGTCATGCCACTTTCGAAGAATGAGAGCGAAGCCGATGCCGATGCGCGGATGCTGTCATTCGCGTCCACGGTAAACCCGCTGCTGCCGCAATACATTCCGGATTAGTGCCCTACATGAGATGGCGCTGGCCGCTCTGGGTCGTACTCACGGTACTGATCTACTACCCGCTGTTGCAGGCCCGGCCCATCTTCGATGATATCGCGCACATGGAGTTCGCGGCCGCCCATGGCTGGGACCTGCTGCGCATGGGACCGATCTTCTTCCGGCCCTTCGAGCGCGTGCTCATCGGCGTCAACTGGATGTGGTCGGGAAACAATTTCTGGCTGGTGCACGGCGTTGCGCTGGCGGCGTTGGTAATCAAAACCTCTCTCGTGTACTCGATTGTGCGGCGCCTGACGGAACGCGCATCCGCCTGGCTTGCGTTACTTGCCGCGCTGATCTTTCTGACCCACCCGATGAATGTCAGCGCCGTCGGCAAGATAGACACGCTGAGCGAAGATCTGGCTGCCCTCTTTGCTCTGTTGGGCGCACGCCTCGCGCTGGCTTCGGTGCGCAACTCGGACGACACCGTGCCGGCTGGTGCCATGAAGAACGCCGTGCTCGCCGCGGGAGCGGTCTTTATGGGCATGATGTCCAAGGAGGCGTTCGCCGGATTTGCGGCCGCACTGCCCTTCATGTTTGCGGTGGCGGTGGGCACGCGGCAACGCGCGGCCCGCCAGGTCCTCGGGGTGTTGGTTCTGAGTGAAGCACTGGCGGCAGGTGCGTATTTCACCATCCGGCTGGCGAGCGGCTTCCCGCTCACTGGCGCGCTCATACACACAGCACGTTATCAACTGCGTTTCGGCGCGAACGTCGCCATGAACATTGCCGCACAGCTGGGCGCCATCGCCTTCCCAGGTAATACAGTGGCCGTGTTTGTGAACTTGAACATTCTGCACATTGCCGTGTCTGCCGGGTTGCTGTTGCTGGCAGCCGTAATCGCCGTCCGGCGGCTCCCCGCAGTCATCGACGCTTGCAAGCGGGAACCGCGGCAACGTCGGATGATGGTAGTGGTGTTGATCGCCATCGTGGCCGGTCTGTTTCCGAGCTGTCTGATCCCGGAGCTGATTTCCGAAAATCAAACCGCACAGGCGCTGCCATTCGTCATTATCGCATTCATCAGCCTGTTTGGGTTCTCAGCGGATCCGACAGCACGCCAATCACCGCTGGCTATGGCATTCGGCAGCGTCGCCGTCGTCTGGCTGGCGGCCGCCTGTAAGGACAAGGTGTTGGCCGCCCGGGAGGCGAGCTTCCGGGCGGAGCGGATCGGTGCGCAAATCGAGGCGGCTTATCGAGCAGGTCCGGTTTCGGCACTGACCGTGTGCTTCGCCAGGAACATGCGCACCGAGCCGAAAAAATACAGCGTCTTTTCGATGCCGGACGACGCAGCGGCGTTTTTTCAACTTTACCGGTTGCGCATGATGCAGCCGTCACCCACGCTGAGTGTCGTCGACTTGCGTAATACCCCTGTACCAGCCGGTGGCCACTGTGACATCACGGTCAGCGCATTCGACGTAGTGCGCGCACCAATCCGTGGCGCAGCGCTTCCTTGAAATCACCCGCGGACAACAGCTGGCTGAAGGAATTCCGATAGTAGCGGCGGGCGTGCAACGGGCGGATCCGCGCGCCGAACAGCGTCTTGTAGTCACTGGCGCCCCACAGAAAGTTGAAGCGCGTGGCCCCGGAACCGATTGCCTCCTGCACCGACCTGAGCAGGCACAACAGGCCGAGACGCAGATGATTGAAGCGCGGATCGTGAGCTATCACGTGCAGGGTCCATCCGGCACCGATCCGCGAGCAGAGAGTTCCGGCCACGACCTTGGACTCCTCGACAACGACACAACCAACACCAACAGCCTGGCCCAGCGCGGTCAGATGAGAAGCGAACGCGCGATCCATCCCCGAGGCTTTGCCTTTCGCTGCCATTCGCAGATGATTGAGCTCGATGACCGCGGCAACGACATCATGGCTCATGGCCGGCCCTGCGACCATCTCAAACCGCGCAGTCGGAAACTCCCGCTCCAGGCGCCGGGCGCAGTAACGCAGGTTTTTGCGAGTCGCGGAACCAAACTGCTGCATGTAGTCCTCAAAGGACCGGGGCAACTCCACCTCCGCGCAGTCGATCGTCGCCCAGGAGAAGGTTCGCGTACCCTGACCGTGCCGGTCCATGGCTGAGTAAAGCCCATCAAATTGTACCGCACGCGCTCGTGGGTGCGCGCTGAGCATCAACTGCGTGCAGGCACGCAGAACGTCATCTTCAAGACGCAGCAACCTGTTCACCACCACGAGCTGCCTGCCCTGCTCGTAGTAGGAAAGTATTGCAGTCGGAACCGCTTCGCTGCGGATGAGGACATGATGCAGCGATGGCAGGATTTCCGGCCTGAAAGCCTGTGTATACGCCAGGCACTCATAGGGTGTGAAGGCGTGGCGCTCGGCCTCGCGCAGCAGGTCCGGCTCGAGGTCCGGACCCCGGATTTCGAGAGCAAGATCGTTCACGTCGGCGGAGCGCATTTCGGTGTCCTGCGGCAATAAAGAATGGCGAGCATTACAGCGGCCATCTGCAAAACCGGTATGACATGGCGTTGGTACGAGAATACGAGGATGTAAGGCAGGCAGCCTGCAGCGAGAAGCAAGGCCGCCCAGAGGTAGGTTGGGTTGCGGCCGACCCGCAGGTCCCGATACAGGCAGGCGAGCAGAATGAAGAACGGCAGCCTCGCGATCAGCATCCAGCTCGACATGACGGCCCGGATGAGCGGCGAGCCCTCGCGTTGCTTGTCAGTGGCGGACTCATACGTCGGTGTATGGCGCACCTCGAACAGGGTGACCCACAGTTTGCGTCCTGCAAACTCTAGCGCCTCCCCCGGGTGGTTCACGAGCCAGTGCTGCGCGAGCTGCCCGTAGGCCGCATTCCACGACCACTCATTCTCGAAGCAGCGGTCCTGCCTGTGCGCCCCGAGGGGGATACGCCGCCCGTCATCCAGCCATGCCTGCCGTGAGTCGAAGATCCGGTCCAGGTGGATCTGCGGATACAGCTCGAATGACTCGCTGTTATAACCGCGAAACAGATTCTCGCCGTTCCAGGAGGACGACAGGCTTGCCACCCCGGCAGCGCGCAGGTTGTGACCCAGCCAGGCGCCCATGGGCACCATGACTATCAGCGCACAGACCAGCTTGCCGCGCCGGCTGCCCCCTTGCAACATGACCAGCAGCAGCACCAACAATAGGGTCAGCAACGCCGTGTTCTTGGTCAAATACATGACCACGCTGAGCGCCACCGCTGCGACGGCCATCGCAGCACGCCGCCGTGCATTGTCCGTCAGCGCAGGTTGCAGCAGATAACAGACCGCGATACCCAGGCACAACGACAGATCAATCAACAATCCCTCTTCGTAATCCAGCGCAGCGCCATGCTTGAGGGCCTGCGGACCGAAATACAGGGCATACAGGAGAGCCACGCCCGCGGTGGTGAGTTGCACATCCATCGACAGGAACGCCAGGAAGCCTGCGCACAGCAACGCCGTGGCTGCACACTTGGCGAGCGCCACATACAGGCTGTTTGTGCCGACCGCTGTCGCCAGCCCTGCGAGCAGCAGCGGCAACAACGGCATGCGGGTTGCGGTGGTACAGACATCCGGGTGGCAGGGCTCGAAAGGCAGCGCCCTGCAGGAGCGGAACGTGCCCGATTGCAGCAGTTCCTGGACGTAGCCGCCGAACCCGAAGCCGATATCAAACACCGACTGATCGCCGGCATACAACATGTGGGCTGCGATCCAGGCCCGGGGAGCGAACGCCAGGAGCGGCATGGCCACCAGCAGGGCCCGCTGGGTTGACTGCCTCGGGTGCACCGCCTAGCGCAGGATGTTGGCGAAACGGATCGGCGCGGTTGGCACCGGCTCCGCCGGGGATGGCGACGAGTGCGGGCTGACCCTGGCCAGCAGCACCGGCAGCCGGCTCAGGATGACGGCGGCCATGAAGAATTCGGCGCTGCCCGCCATGTTGCCCTCCTTGAACGTCGTAATCAGGGTGAACAGGTAGCTGGCGCCCGCGACGGCAATGACCTTCCGGGAGCCCGGATCATCGCGGGTCAGGCGAATGCCCGTGAGCAGGCCCCGCAGCGCGAGCCAATTGATGTAGAAATACAGCGCCAGCCCTACGAGCCCCTCCTCGCCCAACACCTCCATCGGTACATTGTGCGGATAGCTGCCGACCACCTCCGGATCGAACGCGGCGGAGTTACCCAACCCGAAGATGATTGTCCCGCCGGACTCCTGCCAATGACTGAGCAACTGCAGGCTCATCTGCAAGCGGCCGTTCGCCGCACTGCCGGCCTCCGTGGTACTCCAGCGAGCATCATCACGATGAATCAGGGTTTCGGCGGCGTATTGCGCAGCGCCGATGACCGCCACTGCCGCGATCAGCATCGGTATGAGGCCACGTGCCTGGTTGATCCTGAATGCAACGGGCAGCATGAGCATTATGGTCAGCAGGGTCGCGAGCAGTTGCCCGCGGGAGCCGGATTTGACGATCAACGCCAGCGCGACACAGGTGAGCAGCAGGCGCAGGATCCAACTCAACGCCGGCAACCAGCGGGTCCGAAGAAAGAGTGCGGCACTCGCGACTGCGCCCCCCAGATTGGCAATGGACAGCGGGTTGGTCTCCAACTCGGCGGCCGTGCCTGTGATCAACACGCCGCGGTCACCCCACTTCGCGAACAGCAACAGGGCCAGCACCAGCGTGCCGCCGCCGATCAGCAAAGCAACATAGCTGCGATACAGGTCATCGATATCCTCAATCACCAACGGCGCCAGAAACACGGCCGTAGTCACATACGGATAGGCGAGGCTCCACATAGGCGCAGCCAGGTCCGGCCGCGGCGTCCAGAACAGAGAAAGAAGAGCGTACAGATAGAGAGCGAGCACCGCCCACGTACCGCGCTGAATGCCGCACAAGACGCACTTGCCACGCAACTTCCTGGAAGCGAGCGCGCTCAGGACGACGCAGCCGATCGCGATATTCGTGAAAAGATTATGCGCGGTCAGCCAGGCACTGCTGGTCTGGCCCCATTGCTTGAGACCGTAGATGCACAGCACGGCAGCGAGGGCAATCGGGGGCCGCCACAGCGCTCCCAGGAAGAATGAGCCCAGCAGTACGCCGTAGAGTGCCAGTTGTAGCTGGGGTGGCATGTTGATCGTTCACAGCCGGACGACGGAGGCTAGCAGTGCGATGCTGCACATTTGTGAACGGGCGCTCTGCGGCACGAGTCCCCGCGCTGTCATATCGCTCGGGCACACTCCCTGCCCCCATGAACTGCCGCTACTGGTTGCCGGCTTACACGGCCCTGGGCCTCGCGGCCATCTACTGCAATCTCCTGTACTACGCCGACGGCGCGTACTTCACGTTTGCCGTTGCTTCCGGCGAGCCATGGAACCTGTTGTGGAGCGAATATCCCCGACGCGTGGGGGCGATGCTCCTGACCAACGGTCCAGGCTGGATTGCGTATTCACTGGGCGCCTCAGCCTGGGTGGCCGGTAAAATCTATGCGGGCTTTTTTTTCGGCCTGCCGGTTGCGGCCGTCGGATTGATCAAGCTGCGCGCGCCGGTGGCCGAGCTGGGCTACTGGCTGGCGGTCTACGGGGCACTGCTGTTCGGCCTGTGCATGAGCACCTTTGGCTTCCCCACCGAAATGTGGGTCACGGCGCAACTCACAGTGCCGCTCATTCTGACCATCCTGTATCCACCGACGTCAGCGACGGGCAAGAGCCTCGCGTTCGCGCTCGCAGCCTTCTTCTGCTTCTCGCACGAAGCGGCAGTCCTGTGCTCAGTGTCCCTACTGCTGGCCTGGTACGTGTCCTACAACACCCCCGGCAGGACTCGGGAGTCGCGGACATTCCTGCTGTGCCTGTTGGTCTGGTTTGTGCTGCTGGCCGCGCTTTGGGTCAGCACGTGGTTCTGGGGCAAGCCGGTGAATCCACTGACGCAGAAGGTACTGGAGATGAACGAGTCGCGCGTGCGCTCAGCGGGCTTCATCAAGGAACCCCTCGTGTTCAGCAGCGCGATCATTCTGGCGGTCTCGGTGCTGCTGCTCAGAGGCTCGAATAGAAGGGTATTGACCGCTGTGCAGGTGCTGCTGATCGGCGCAGCCCTATTCGCCAGCCTCAAACTCGATGCGGCGAACAGCCGGTACGGCGCCCGAACCGCGGTCGAATGGTTGCTACCGCCGTTGGCCATCGGGGCTGTGCTGCTTCGTCACCGGGTCGACCCGACCGATATCTGGCGCTCGATCTGGCCAATCGCGGTCGTGCAGCTCCTGGTGAATGCCTACTCGCTGGCAGGCTGGGTGAGCTACTCAAACCGGCTGCAGAGCTTCGCCGCGAGTCACACGGCACCCGCCCGTTTCCATGAGTGGGTGGCTGCCAGCATCCAGTCACTGCCGAACAACGCTCGATACTATTGGGAATGGACGACGCCCTTTACAGTCATCATGTTGCGGGGGCCGGCGTTCGCCGGTTCCCTGGTCCTGAGCGAGTCGTGGTATGCCCCCATGACCTGCTCAAAGGCCACGGCGGTTTTGCCCCGAGTTGCCTGGCTCGACCCTGTCTCACGCGACCTGCTCCTGCGGGACTCCTGCAAGTAGGGAACTGTAATATCAAACTGGATAATGGCCACGCGCCCGGTGGAGGGTCGTGGGGTATCTATGAGTTGGCGTGGCCGCGTTCTGTCCTTTGCATTTCCGAAGCGGGAACCGGTCAAACCGGCAGAAGGGGATTCCCCGGCTGACACTTTTTCGCGCGTGTACCAGGGCAGCCACTGGGGACGCCGCCTGGGCAAAAAATTCTATTCCGGTCCGGGCAGTCATGATCCCCTGATCATCGGTCCCTACGTGGCGAGCGTGAGCGCTTTCCTGCGCGAGTTCCCCGAGCCGCCCGATGTGGTGGACCTCGGCTGTGGCGATTTCCATATCGGCAGCAACCTGCGACGGGATTGCGGGCGCTACACCGCCTGCGACGTGGTGCCGGACCTGGTCAAATACAACGCCGCGAGATTTTCCGACCGGCGAGTCAATTTCCAATGTGTGGACATGGTGGATGACCCGCTGCCGCCCGGTGAGGTCGCCTTCATCCGCCAGGTGCTGCAGCATCTGTCGAACGCACAGATCATGAAAATCGTGCCCAAGCTGCGACAATATCCGGTGCTCGTGGTGACCGAGCATTTGCCCGCCGTGGCCGGCTTCACCCCCAACCTCGACCATGAGTTCGGCTCGGGAATACGCGTCAAGCGCAATTCCGGTGTCGTGCTCACCGCGCCGCCGTTCAAACTCGAGGTGGCCGAAGAGCGGGAGTTGTGCTGTGTCCACGCCGCAGACGGCGCTATCCGGACAGTGGCCTACCGGACCCGATAACGGCGATTCCCTGGTATACCTGTGCATATCGGCTTCCTGCTTCCCACCTCGTTTGCTGTCGGCAACCGCGGCAACGGCATCGCGGAACAGGCGCGGCGCCAGGCCGAAGCCCTCGAAGCGCTCGGACACACGGTGACCCGGCTCAACCCGTGGCAGTGGCAGGATGAGCGCGAGCTGGACGTGCTGCAGTTTTTTCTCGGCGGCCCGAGCATGGCGGGTGCCGTGGAAACGCGGCTCCTCAGCAAGCCCGGCGTGTTGGTTTTCGCCCCGATCATCGATTCGAATCAGTCTTTTGCAACCTACCGGATCGCCGCCGCGCTCGGCGGCCTGAGCTCGCGTTTCTCTACGGTGCCCGGTTTACTGCGCCAACAGGCCCTGCGCAGTGATGTCGTCGTCTGTCGCTCGACTCATGAGCGACACCGGGTGATTCGCGGGTTGGGCATTCCACCTGAGAAGACCGCGTTGGTACTGAACGGCTGCCAACCGCCGGCAGCCGGTTCGGCCGCCGACGCTGCAGCGGCAGTGGGCCACCGGCTGAGCCTTCCGGATGAATTCGTTCTGCACATCAGCGCCTTCACCCAGGACCGCAAGAACGTGCTCAGACTGTTGGATGCAACGGAGCGGCTGGGTTACCCGTTGGTCATTGCGGGCACTTCCAGGCCGGGCAAGGTGCTGACGGAGCTGGAGCGGCGCGCGCGCGGCAACGAGCGGCTGCGACTGCTGGGCTTTGTCGACGAGATGACCAAGGCAGCGCTGTACTCCCTGTGCCGGGTCTTCTGCCTACCGAGCCTACACGAAGGCACAGGACTGGCCGCCCTGGAGGCCGGTGCCGCCGGGGCCAACCTGGTCATCACCCGTAACGGCGGTCCTCCGGACTATTTTCTGGAGGATGCCGAGTACGTTGATCCACAGAGTCTGGACAGCATTCGCGCCGGCATCGACCGGGCATGGCACGCGCCACGCAACACGACGTTGCGACAACGTATCAATCAACACCTCACCTGGAGGGAATCGGGCCGAGCACTCGAGCAACTCTACCTGAGGCGCCTCGAGCTCAAGCAGAGTCAGTTCTCGACGGACCCGTCCCGCTGATGCCTGCCGCGAGCCAATCCGATGGCCTGACTGCAAAAGCCATGTCAGGGGCCACCTGGATGGTTGCCAGCTCGACTCTCGGGCGCGCGGTGGCCTTGCTGGGCCAGGTTGCCATCGGCTGGTTGTTGAAGCCCGAGGACTTCGGTGTCTGGGCATTGGCTCTGGCGATGTCATCGGCAGTGCTGTCATTGCGCAACGGCGGAACGACACAGATACTCATTCAGCGAGGCCACAGCTACACCCGGGAAGCGCGATTTTTTCTGCGTTATTCCCTCGCATTCAACCTGGGCATCATGGCCATCCTGTCCGGATTGAGCTTTCCCTACCTGCGGTCGGGCAGCCCGGTCGGATTGGCCCTGCTCGGTATCGGCCTGTCCGTGCCGCTGGCAACACCCGCCATGATGTCGCGGGCGAAGCTCACGATCGACGGCTCGTTTGCGGTCCTCGCGGGCATCAGCTTCGGTGCAGGTCTCATCTGGCAGGTAAGCGTGCTGATTTTCGCCGCTATCGGATTCGGGGGCACGAGCTTCGCTTGCGCGCCGGTGTTGCAGGCACTATTCGAAGGCATCAGCGGCCGGTACGCGGCGGGCCCGGTGCCGCGGGACGACACGCGCCGAACATTCAGCGACTACTTCGCGCTTTTCCGCCAATCGGGCTGGATCATGTTGAGTGCCGCCGTGTTGTCACTCGCGACCACGGGGCCCTATTTCATCGTCGGGATGCTGACGGACCTGCGCACCGTGGGCATCTATTATTTCGGCTATCAAACTGTCGTCGCGCTCGCAATGCCGGTCTATAGCGGCATCGAATCCGTATTACCCTCAATGTTGGTGCGGCTGAACGACACGCCACGCAGGCAGATGGCGGCGTTGGCGCGCGCAATCAGAATAATGATGATCGCGTCGGTGCCAATGTCCGTCACCTTCGCGCTGGCAGCACCGCTCATCATCCACGTCATCTGGCACGGCAAATGGGACATGTCCATTGCCGCAACCCAGATTCTGGCAGGCTGTGTTCCAGCCTGGCTGGTCATTCATTGCGTGCGGGCTTTGTTGGAGGCGCGCGGTTCGTGGCGATTGCGCTTCCTGCTGCTGGCCGGCAACGGTGTCGGCGGAATTGCCGCCGCGGCCCTCGGCACGATGTTCGCCTCCGTGGGCGCCATCGCACTGTCGGTTAGCGTGTTCTACGTTTTATTCGCGCTGACACTGTTAGTACTGGCACGCGGACTCGGATTGCACCTCAGTGAGATAGCTGGGATCACGATCAAGCCTGTCGGATTGAACTGCATGGCACTGCTGATCGCGCTGCTGTGTACGCAGCAGCATGCGTCTGCCGGTACCGATTTTGTCCATGCCGTGGCGCAAATCGCGATCTTCCTCGCGCTGGCGGGGCTTGCGAATGCGTGGCTGTGCCGTGAAGACTGGAGCGTCCTGTTACAGGGCCTCACAGCCCGGCTTCGCAGTCATTAGCGCTTCACAGGATCGTGCTGGGATAGTCCAATGAGATTCACAGCGCGCCGCGAGTTCCTCCTCAGCCTGTTCGGTACAGCAGCCGCGGCGGCGGCCGACAAGGTAGTGCCCTATCCTCCGCAGGGCCTCACTGTGGCAGGTGGCAAGCGCACATTCAGGATCTTCGACGGCTTGCTGTACGCCACCATGCCGGATCTGCGCGCGCTCGGAATGCCCAAGCTGCGTGACGCAGGCAGTATCTGGGGACCCAAGGTACCGCATACAGACGTCGATCCAGCCGGAATCGCCGCGGCGGTGCGCGTCGTCGAGCGCCTGACAAACACGTACTACTTCGATCTCGAAGAGTGGACCGTATCCAACGCGCCGCTGGCCGTGATCAATGCCAACATCGACAAGCTCGCGCGCGTGGCCCAGATCGCGCGGCAAACGGCGCCGCAGGCAAAATTCGGATTTTATGACCAGGCGCCGCGGGGGGATTACTGGCCGATCGTGCTCAACCGGACGAGCGACCTGGAGCAATGGCATGCCATCAACAAGCGCTCCGCCTCCATTGCCGCGAATGTGGACTACGTACTACCGTCTCTATACACATTCTACGACGATGTTCCCGGATGGAAGAAGTCGTCGGGCGCGGTACTGGAAGAAGCCCGACAATACGGCAAGCCGGTGTATCCGTTCCTGTGGCCCCGGTTTCACAACAGCAACACCACCTTGAAAATGGCTTTTGTGCCGCGTGACTTCTGGCGCCAGCAGCTGGAATTCTGTCGCGATCACGCCGACGGCCTGGTCCTGTGGGGCGGCTACAAGGAGACCTGGGATGAGAACGCGCCGTGGTGGGAAGAGACCCGTGCGTTTGCCGTGGCCATGGGGATCCAGGCTCAGTCCTGAGCCCTGGCCCGATACAGGGACAGACTCAACGATGGGTCCCTGAACAGAATCTCGAAGCCGCGATCCAACAGGGTGGCGCGATGAAAATCGTGGAAATAACCGACCATCACCTGTCCGGCTGAGATTCTGCCGCGGTTGTTGTCCAGGAACCGGCCGAGCACACCGGCATCAAACGGGTTGTTCATGAAAATGAGGCACGGACTGCTCGGCAGTGAATATTGCGTGGCGTCCTGGCAGATGAACCGGATGGCCGCAGCGGCGCGAAAGCGCCGGCTGTTCTCCTCCGCTACGCGCGCGAGTTGCGGCGACAGCTCAACGCCAGTGATGTGGGAGAACAGTCCGGTCCTGGCTGCGAAGAAGCACGCCCGGCCCTTGCCGCAACCGATGTCAACAAAGGTCCGGGGCACGGGTCCCGCCTTGCGGCATTGCGCTACCAGGCGTCTAAGCACATACAACCTGACAGCCTCGTAGCGCGTCCCGTGCGCCGTCGCCTCCGGTGCATCCGGATTGATTTCCGGACTCTCCACCGAGGCCGCCGTGCTGATGGCATTGCGGGCATCGAACAGCCACTCGTGCAGATCAATAGCCACCCGGCCGAGCGTGTGCACGAGATTGCTCATCGGACCCGTCCCGGCTCGAGGGCGAACTGCGGCGCAAGCCGGCGGCGCTTGTTGCGGTAGTAAAGATCCATCAGCCCGGACAATTGCAGGCGCACCAGGGACGGCGGGAAGCCGGGCTCAATGTGCGTGCGGTTGATTTCGAGCGCCCGCGTGCCGGGTCGGGTCACGGCGGTATTTGTCGTGAAGGCATAGTCAAAGCGGCCGGCAATCTCGCGCATCGCGGGCGCGCAATAGGCCCACTCCTCGCCCCCGACCCAGGAAAACGCATCGACCCGTTGGCCCAACAGCGATTCCAGACGCAGCTGGGCTCCCGGAATCTGCGCGTGCAGTTGTTCAGCACTGAGCTGTCGAGACAGGCGCTCGTGGGTCTCGGTGTGGCAGCCGACCACATGCCGGCGCGCCAACTCCACCAACTGCTGTCGGGTCATGAAGACTCTGGGGTCGCTGCCGGTATCCCACTCATGTTGAACGTTGTGGCGCACTGCCGCCTCGGGCTGCAGCGTGGGATCGAGCGTCACCAGCCCCGCGGGCACAAAGAACCAACCCTGGAAGCCAAACTCCTCGAGAAGCGGAGCGGCCACCTCACTGTGACTGCGCAACCCGTCATCGAAGGTCAGGATGATTCCCGGCTTCGCGTGCGGCCAGGTTCCCTGCCGCAGCAGCACCTCGAGGTCGTGCCGGGCGGCCGGCACAAACAGCCGCTCAAACAGGCGCAGTTGCTCCCGGAAGGCCGATTGGAGCCGCACAGGGACGTCATGGTAGTAGACCACCCGGATAAACGGCATCCAACTCAATCGTTGCAAAGTGAACCCGGCAGATGTAACACCTGTCGCCGCCAGAATGGCGGCGACGGCACGCTTGACCCAACTGGGCGCGGCAGCGGGATTCACGACGAGGCGGCCGCTGCAGCCGCGGGCATCCCTGCGAGCGCGTTTTCGATCGCACGGGCCTGGACTCGTGCGTGATATCGTTGCGCGATGCGAGCCTGGCAGGCGCGCCGGGTATGCTCCGGCACGCCCGGCTGTTGAGTCCAGCGGTCGAGCTTCGCGGCGAGATCTGCAGTGTTGTCAGGCTCGAACAGGTCACCGCTCGAACCGGGAACCAGCGCCTCCGCCTCGGGCATCTGCAGGTCGGGGTTGGAATGCGTGACAACCGGAACACCATAGCCCAGGCTGTGCATGCAGGTGAGCCCGATCTCGCCGGGCGAGCCGGTTACCGAGGCACAGGCATACAGGGCGGCGAGCTGCCGCTCGTCATAACATGCTCCGACAAACACAACATGGACGCCTTCGCTCGCAGCGAGCTGCTCGAGGCCGGCGCGTGCCGGGCCATCCCCGACGAGCAGCAGATCCACGCGCCGCCCTCTTCTGTTGATCAGGCCCAGCGCCCGAACCAACAGGTCAAAGCGCTTCTTATCGGTCAGTCGTGCGGTGGCAATGACCACGGGCACGGCATCCGCACCAAACAGCCGGGCCCGCAAGGCTGCCAGCTCCGCGGGTGTCACCGACTCGGCACATTGGCGCTGCCGCTCGTAATCCAGGCTGTTGTACATGACGTACAGGCGGTCCGGGCTGAAGCCCGAGTCGATGCCGATGGCCCTGGCGCGATCGCCATATAACAACAGGCCGTCGGCAAGACGATAGAACGTATTACGTATGAGACCCTTCAGCCCCGTGTCCTTGCGTGTCCAGCCATGACTCCAGAACAACACACGCCGGCCCCGCATCCGGGCCAGCAACGCGCCCACCCAGGATGAGAGGTAGTACGCATCACCCTCGAGTATGTAGGCATCGAAGTCGCCAAACAGCGTCGGGCGGATCGTGCCCCACTGCCAGGCAAACACTTTCAGAAACCGCAGGTACGGCACCCGTGTAAAACGGGTGCCGGCCGGCAACCGCGCGACAGGAATTGCACCGTAGCGATCCTCGGTGTCGCCGAAAAAGTGGAACTCATGACGCGTGCTCGCGCTCAATTCCCGCAACAGCGCGCTGCGATAATGGGCGAAGATGGGATTGAAGAACGCGATCTGCCTGCGCACAGTCATGGTCGAGTCGAACTTGTGAGGAATTGTCGAGGATTGCCTGCCTGCAACAAAATTGTAGGGTAATCACTTTACAAGATCATGTAGTTGACCCCAGGGAGGCAGCGCGGGGCTTCGAGTCCGGCTTCGATTGTCATGCATTTCATGTCCTCCGGTATTGCGGCCGTTGAGCCGCCCACCGCGAACGCTTCGGCGGCGCGTCCCCTGCGAATCCTGCAGGTCATCTCCTCAGTGGCAGCACTGGATGGCGGCTCCAGCACCGCCATGTGGTCGATACTGGAAGCCCTGAAGCGACGCGGTGTTGATACCGACCTGGTTACGACCAACGAGGACGGCTCGTACCGGGTGGCAGCGGACGTTCCACTCGGGGGGTTCATTCAGCAACCGGGATACAGAATCCAGTACTTTCCGTCGGCTGGAAACCGGTACGCTACTTCGTGGCCGTTGGCGCAATGGCTCCTAACGCACGTCCGCGACTACGACGTAGTCCACATCCACGGAATATTCCGATTCACTCCGGTGGCGGCCGCCTACGCGGCTCTGCTCCGGGGCGTGCCCTACGTACTCACGTTACACAACGCTCTCGGTTCGTGGGGTCTGCTCAACCGACGACCGCTGCTGAAGAAGCTTTCCATAAGCGTGATCGAGGGGCGAATGATCCGCGGGGCACGCCGGGTTCACCTCTGCAGTGCCAATGAGCTGGCACAGGTGTCGCGGATCATCGAGATCGGCAACCGCGCGGCGGTTTTCCCCCTCGGTCTCGAGCTGAACGGCAGCGATGACAGCCAAACGGTCGCGATGGATCGCGTCGCCTCGAAGACGCGGACCATCCTTTTCATGTCGCGAATTCACGAGATCAAGGGCCTGGATACCCTGATCCGCGCATTCGCCGCCATCCACCGCCGCTACCCGGATACCGAGCTGGCGGTGGCCGGTACCGGCGATGGGTGTCTCACCGAATCCCTGCAGGCGCTCGCCGTCCGGCTACAGGTGGACGGGCGGATCCGCTGGGTGGGCTTTGTTCGCGGTGCCGCCAAGCAGGCGTTGCTGCACTCCGCCAGCGTGTTTGTCCTGCCCTCGCAATCGGAAAACTTCGGTTATGCCGTTGTCGAGGCCTTGTCTGCCGGCCTGCCCGTCATAACAACCGTTCACGTCCCGACAGGCGAGTTCGTCAAGTTGGCAAACGCAGGGGTGGTTTATGACGGATCGTCAGCCGGCCTGGAACAAAGTCTGATGCGGATGCTGGACCTGCCCGACAGGCAGCTTCGAGAAATGGGTCGGAGTGGCGCCCACGCCGTGCGCAATCGTCTCTCGTTGGACGCCTTCGGAGAATCTTTGGAGTCTTGCTATCGCGAAAGCTTCAGTGCATGACACTGTAATAGTGATTGGTTACAACTTCGTCGCTCGCGCCGGGGGCGGCGTGGATTCGAAGGCGGCAGCTTGTCTACAATAAATACATTGGTAACGGCGGCCACCGCGCCCGCGGACCGACCGAGGACAGCAATGCAATCGCTGCGCGTGTTGCAAGTTATGTCGTCGATATCGGACGTCAACGGTGGGTCGACGACCGCGATCTGGTCGACGATGAACGCGCTCAGGCTGCGCAATGTAGAAGTTGATTTAATCACCACGAACGAGAATGGCCTGCACGCATTGCGGGATGTCCCATTCGGCAGCTTCGAATGCGAGCGCGGGCACCGTGTCCGTTATTTTCCCGCCAAGGGTGACCGTTACACGACCTCCTGGCCGATGGCGCGCTGGCTCGTCCGACACGTTGTCGACTACGACCTGGTGCATATTCACGGCTCGTTCCGGTTCGCACCCGTAGCGGCCGCCCACGCGGCCATCGTGCGCGGCGTGCCGTATGTGTTGACCCTGCACAACACCCTGGGCCAGTGGGGACTGCAGAACCGCGCCCCGGTGCGTAAGCGACTGTCCATCGGACTCGTAGAAGGCCGGATGTTGAGCCGTGCACACAGGGTGCACCTGTGCAGCCAGGAAGAGCTCCGGGATGTGCAGCAGATCTGGCGCCGGCCGTTCCGGCACATCGTCTTTCCGCTTGGCCTGGAGTTTCCCGCGCAGCGGCCCGACGGTGCGGGCACCTGTCCCGAGCGTTTCGCACCCCTGCGCGGCAGGCGCCTCGTGTTGTTCATGTCGCGCATTCATGAGATCAAGGCGCTGGACAAACTCATTGCCGCATTTGCGCGAGTGCTGCCCGCGCAGCCCGACTGTCAGCTCGTGATCGCAGGCAGCGGTGATCAGGAGCTGGTCACCGGCCTTGCCAACCTGGCCAGGGACCTGGGCATCGCGGCGAACACGCACTGGCTGGGTTTTGTCCAGGGCGAGGAAAAACAGGCGCTGCTCGGGATGGCCGCCGTCTTTGTACTCCCATCGCATTCGGAGAATTTCGGGTACGCAGCCATCGAGGCCATGCTGGCCCGGTTGCCGGTCATCGTGTCGGAAAATGTGCCCGCCGGGCGCTTTGCGGTGGACAGCGGGGCCGGGGCCACCTTCGACGGGACTGTCGAAGACCTGGCTGACCGACTCCATTCGCTGTTGTCGCTGTCGGTTGCTGAGCGTCAGCAGATTGGCAAGCGCGCGGAATCCAGCGTCCGCTCCGGTTTGTCACTGGACACCTTCGGCCAATCGCTGGAATCCCTCTATCGGGAAGCCCGTCAGGTCTCTCTTACGACCTGAGAAGTGCGGTGCATGGATTCGTGCACCGTGCCGAGCAGCCGGTGCCAACGTAACGAGGCAGACTCCAGGGAGTAATGTTGTTCAAAGGCAATTCGAGCTGCCTTTCCCATGCGCTCGCAGGCAGCGCGATCACCCTCCAGACGCAGGATCTCCGCAGCCAGAGCGGCTCCATCATCACACTCGACCGCCATCCCGCACGAGTGCGTATTGACCAGGGTGGCGAGCTCGCCCGTTGGATCGCCAATGGCGATCAAGGGCCGCCCCGCTGCAAGGATCCCGTACGCCTTGCTCGGCACAATCAGACCTTCCAGTGCCGGCAACAGGCAAGCGAGATGTACGTCCGCAGCGGCCAGGGAGTCCGCCAGCCCAGCGCGCGGCTGGTAGGGCAAGAAGCGGAAATTCTGCAGCACGCTTTGCTCAACCTCGCGGCGCAACTGATCGAACCTTGCACCGCCGCCGACGAACAGGAAGACGATGTTGGACTCCCACTGCAGCCGGCGCGCCGCATCGAGGACGGTCGCGAACTCATGCGCCCGTCCGAGGTTCCCCGAGTAACCCACCACAAAGGAGCCTTCGAGTCCGAGGCGCCGACGCAGCTCGCTGTCCCTGATGGAGCGCGGGGTAATGAGCGCACCGTCCGCCCAGTTGGCAGTGACTACGATCCGGGACGCATCTACGTACTGGCGAATATGTTGGGCCATACGCTCGCCCAATACTATGTTCATTCGCGCGCGGCGCAGTGAAGTGTTGCGCACCCCGAGCAACAGGCGATAGATCCAACCCGGCAGCATCTCGGGTTCGAGCCTGGCCAGCACTTCCGGGAAAACATCCTGCAGCCAATTGACCAACACGGCACCGCGCAATCTGGCAGCCCAGGAAACCACCACAGACACCATCGGCGGGTCGGTCTTCGCCACCACTATGTCACCGGGCCTCAACATTCTCGCGAGAGTCAGGGCAACTGACAGGTAGAAGGACGCATAGTCCAACGCGCGACCCGGTAACGAGCGCCGGCCAAACCGGGTCGTCCAGATTCGCTTTACCTGCACGCCACTGATCAATTGCGTCGCGGGCAGTTGCGCGGTGGCATCTTCGTACAACTGCCGTGAGCACACGATGTGCACCTCCGCGCCGCTCGCGGCCAGGCTTTCGGCGAGGTCGGTCAGAATCTGGCTGGTCGCCGATTCGTCAGGCCGGTAGTAACGGTTGATGAAAACCAGCCTGGGCTTCATGTCAGCCCGCCAGCGCGGAGGCGGGTATTTCGGGCGCGCGCTTTAAAGGTAGGACCCCGGCTCGATCGTGCAGCACCTGCTCGATGAGCTCGACATCGATCGCAGGCTTCTGATCCGCGAAGCCGTACACCAGCGCCGTATCGCACACGATGTTGATCAGACGGGGTACACCACCGGTGCAAGCGTGTACGGCGGCACAGGCGGCCGGCGAAAACAACCGGCCGGAGCCCCCGGCAACACCCAGCCGATGGGCGATATATGAGTGCGTCTCCTCAGCCTGCAGCGCCTCGAGGTGATACTCCATCGCGATTCTCTGTGCGAACTGCCGGAGCGAGCGGCGTCGCAACAGCTTGCGCAGCTCCGGCTGTCCGATGAGTATCGTCTGGATCATGGTGTGCTTGCCCTCGTTGATGTTGGAAAGCACCCGCAATTCCTCCAAGCCGTCGACACCGAGGTTCTGCGCCTCATCGATCACCAGCACCACGCGCCGGCCGGCCGCATATTCACGGCCCGCAAACTCGACCAACCGGCGATACTGCTCGCTCTGGGACTGCGCGCCTGCATCCATGCGCAAGGCCTCCAGGATCCACGGCAGCAGGGACCCAAAACCCCTGTGTGTGTTGGTCACGAATCCGACATTCAACATCAGGGCGACGCGTTCCAGCACGTGGCGCACCACCGTGGTCTTGCCGCAGCCGACTTCCCCGGTGATCAGTGCAAACCCGGAAGCTTCGCCCAGCACATATTCGAGCATGGTCAGGGCATGCTGGTGACGCCGTGCCAGGTACAGAAAGCCGGGGTCCGGAGCCAGCGAGAACGGCTTTTCACGCAAACCATAAAATTGTTCGTACATACGCGCTCTCAGTACGCCCGTTGCTCTGACTCGGAGGAGCGATTGAGCACGGTGCCGACAATCTTGGTGTTATGCAGCAGCTCTATGACACGCGTAACGTCCTCACGTTTACTGCGGCGTTCGTTGACGACGAGCACGACCCCATCCAGCAGAGGCGCCATGATCAGGGCGTCGTCGCTGAGAAGAACGGGTGGCAGATCCACAATCAAAATCCGACCCGGGTCACGATCTTTCAGGTCGTTGATCAGCCGGCGGGTGGCGATGTTCGCAAGCACTTCGGAGCTGCCGAGGACCGGCGCCAGGGTCGGCAGCACAAACAGTCGCTCGATACCTTCGATGCCATAGCAGACTCGCTTGAGCGGCTGGTCGCCGTTGAACCAGCTTTCCAGGCCGCGCTCGACGCCGGCCAGGCCGAGCGTCTCGGCAACACTCGGACGGCGCAGATCCAGGTCGATGAGCAACACACGTTGGTTGGGCTCCGCGGCCAGGCTCAGCGCCAGATTGACGGCAGTGAGTGTCTTACCTTCGCCGTTACAGGCGCTGGCGATTCCGATGACGTTGAGGCCATTCGCCCGCGCGCGGTGTAGAACCTGGGTGCGCAGCATCCGGTACGCATGCCCGGCCGCATGGTTATCGTCGGCCGAGATAACGCGTCGTTGGCGCAGAGCCGGCCAATCCAGCGCCAGTCGCGTCTCAAATTCGACCGCTACCTGGGAAAACTCCCGCGCGAGTGCCTCGCGCTCGATGCGGTGGTCTTCGGCCGGCACAGCCTGAGGCCGTTGCTGGCTTCGCGACAGGTCGAGGGCCTTTTGAATGCGGTCCATGTTGAGTCTTGTCCTAGAAGCCCAGCCGGCGGGCGTACGTGAACCAGAGAACATCGAGCGGCCGGTAGAACTCGTGTACCAGGACAATGCCGATCACCAGGCTTGCGGTCGCGGTGCCGAGCGCCACCCGGACGTGCCGTCGCGCGGAGCGCCGCTCAGCTTCGGTGTCAATGTACGGCACCAGTGCGAGGGGCGGCACACCGGTGAGTTTCAACAGGTCAGCCCGTCCGCGCACACTGAAATCGTTGTTCTCGAGCAGCCACAGAACTCCGAACACGAGACCGAGGCTCAATATGAAACCGGCCACGGCAATCATGGGACGATTGGGGCTGACGGGCTCCTCAGGCTGCAGCGGGGGCTCAATGAGCGTGAAGCGTTCGCCCTTGCGGTCCGCCTCGAGATTCTGAGCAGTCTTCGCCTCGGCCTGTTTGGAGCGCAGCTCCTGGTATTTCAGCCGGCTGTTGTCGTAGTCGCGATTCAGCTCGCGATACTGTTGCTCGACCTGCGGAGCCATGGTGATGTCGTGGGTCAGCTCCGCGATCCGTTGATGCAACAGAGTGGACTGATCATCCAGGGACTGCAGGTCTTTTTCGGTTGCCGACAATTGTGCCTGGATCTGCACATACGCTGGATTGTCGGCATCGGTCTTGGGACCGTCCGACTTGGCGGGGGCCGGCGGTTGCGGCAGCGCCGCGAGTTGTGCCTGCAAGGAATCGACTTCGTGCTCGAGTCGTATGCGATCCGGATGTTCCGGACCATAGCGCTCGCGCGCGGCCGCCAGACTGGCGCGGGCCCCCTGCAGATTGCGCCTCAGGTCATTGACCTGTGAATTGGTTTCAAGCGGCGTGACAGGCTGGCTGCCTTCGGCCTGCTCGAGGCCCGCGACTTCGCGCTCCAAACGCCCGATGTCCGGATGCTCGCTGCCGTAGCGGGCCCGTGCCGAGGCCAGTTGCGATTTCGCCGCCTTCAATCGGTCACTGGTGGACAGAATCCGCTCACCGGTGTCGGAGAACACCGCGGAGTTGGGATGCAACTGCGCGAGCTGCGATTCCAGGTAAACTTTCTGTTGCGCCAGAGCAGAGCGCCGGGCGTCCAGGCCACGGATCTCCTCCTCGCTGCGGTCCAACAGCGTCATGTTGAGTTGGGTCACTTCCGGCAGCATTTTGAAGTTTTTCTGCTTGAACTGCGCCAGTTGCGCCTCGAGCTCACCGATGTGGCGGCTCAGCCGGTCACCCTCGGCTTCCAGAAACGTGGCCGCATCGCGCGCCAGTTGCGTGCGATTATTGAGGTTCTCATTCAGATACAGCGTCGTGAGCTCGTTGGCCACCTTGGCGGCCGTCTCCGCCGAAGCACTGGTATAGGACACCTCGAAGGCGATTGTTGCCTCCGTGGGCCGGCCACTGCGCGGGTCGATCACATCGGCGCTGATCATCTTCAAGCCGATGTCCTTGCGCATGCGCGTCAAGATCGCCTCGCGGGTGTCTTTCGCCCGTTCTTTCGGATACAGATCGTAACGGCGGATAATGTTGAGCAGCGTTTCGGTCGTCATCACTCGCTTGCTGATGACCTGCACGCGCTCATCAGCATACGAGGTCACCGTGGAGCGCACGAGCTCCTGCGGCATTTCCTGTTGTTCGATCAAAATCGTGCCGGCCGAGCGGTAGTGCGGCGGCAGAAACACGGCCAGCAGGACTGTCACCAGCATAGCGCCCAGAAACGTGAGTATCAGCGTCCACTTGCGATGCTTCGCAGCCATCAGCTGATCGCGCAGGGAGCCGGTCTTTTCCACAGAAGTTGTCACCACCGGATCACCGTGAGACTGAAATAGGAAATGGAGCCCAGGACGCGCGAAGCGCAGTACGCCAATCGTGCAACGTCTCGGTGTCGAGGAGGTGATCGCTGACCGGCTGGGTAGCGGGTGCCCGGACCAGGGATACCTGCCAGGCAACACTGAAAGTTTCCGTCGGGCGCCAGGTCAGCCCCGTGGAAATGCTGGTCACATTACGGCGATCGAGCCCCAGCAGGACGGTATTTTTGTTGTTATCGACCCGCGTCAATGCGAAGTTCGCATCGACGAACGGAGTCAGGTGAAAGGCGTCCTGCACCGCAGACTGCTGCCGCTCCACCAGATAGCCGATTCCGTAGGGGGTGAGGCTGCGCAGGTAGCTCAGCGTCAGATTGTTCCGAGTCATGTCGTGGGTCAGCGTGAGCGACTCGTTGGTCCCATAGCTGCTGGTACCGTTCAGGACTCGCGAGCTCGCGCCGACTGAGCCGTCGAAGCGGGTCCGTTCGTTGAATGCGTACACCAGCTCGGCCTGCAATCCATACTCGTGGTTGGACAGGCCGCCGCGGCTGGACAGCTCGTCGCCAAACACGCTGACGGTGACGCTCGACTTCTCGGTCGGCGAAAAACGCTCACCCACCATTCCCGAGGAATAGCGGAATCCAGGCAGCAGTATCCGTACCGGGCCGTAGTAACTGGTTTCGGTGTAAGACATTTGTGCAACAAAATGCCGCAACTCGGTTTGCGACCAATCCCAGTTCACTGCCGCCTGGGATTGGCGGCGATGCGTGTCCACGTTGACGATGCCGGTCTCCAGCAACTCGGTCGTCAGCGTGCTCTGGTCGGAATATGACCCACTGGCCGACCATCTCAATCGTTCCCCGAGTTGGCTCCAGCCTGCGCCGATGCTGCGGTCATCGCCGTTTCCCAACCGCTGATCAGTAAACCGCCGCAACGTGTAGCTCGGCTCCAGAGTGAGCTGCGAATCTTCCATGGCGCGTTCGAATCGCAGGTCGGCCGCCAGAGTTGCACTGCCGGTGCTGCGACCATTGGGCACCAGAAGGCGGTTGCTATCGAAGTCCATGGATGCGCTGTAAATGGGAGTGATCGACCATTCCGCCGCACCACTGCGCCGCGGATCGGAAAACATCAGCAGTCCGCCGCAAATGAGGCACGCAAACAGCCTCGATGGATGAGCCATCCCGCGCACAAATCGAGGCCGCCCTGCGCGGGATCAATCCTTCCGCCCGGATCGTGACGAC
>Ga0181534_10000294_pt1 | contig 35916 bp, 25 predicted proteins | sample PEATcosm2014_Bin_37_FD_119758 | JGI IMG/M metagenome (GOLD analysis project Ga0181534, IMG submission 119758) | Peatland microbial communities from MTU Mesocosm Facility, Houghton, MI, USA - PEATcosm2014_Bin17_10_metaG | ecosystem: Environmental > Terrestrial > Soil > Wetlands > Peat | place...
CATCCCGGAAATCGCGCGCGGCACCGGCCGTCCCAACGACGAGGTGCAGGCCGCGCTCGCCCGCATCGCGCGCCTGGAACCGCGTCCGGGCCGGGCGTTCCTGCCGGACAACGACCAGTATGTATTGCCAGAGGTTTTCGTGCAAAGGTCAGGAGACGATTTCGTCGTGACCACCAACGACGAGCAGATTCCGCATTTGCGCATCAGCAACACCTACAAGGACCTCATGGCCCAGGGCGAAAATTCCTCCGAGGTGAAAAATTACATCCGCGAGAAAATCCGCGCTGGAAAATTCCTCATCAAGAGCCTGCAGCAGCGGCAGCAGACCATATTGAGCATCGCCCGCGAAATCGTGAAACGCCAGCGCGAGTTCATGGACAAGGGCCTCGCCCAATTGAAACCCATGACCATGGCGCAAATCGCCGGGGTCGTCGGCGTTCACGAAACCACCGTCAGCCGCGCCGTTTCCGGCAAATACATGCAGACGCCGCAGGGCGTGTTTGAAATGAGGTTTTTCTTTACCGCCGGATTGCACACCGCCGCCGGCGCCGACGTCTCCAACGCCAGCGTGAAGGACATGATTGCCGAAATTTTCAAAAAAGAGGATTCGGCCCGGCCGCTGCCCGATCAGGTGGTCGTGTCCATGCTTTCTGCAAAGGGCATCACCATCGCGCGCCGCACCGTGGCCAAATACCGCGACGAACTCCACATCCTGCCCTCGAACCTGCGGAAGGTTTATTGAATTATTTTTTGCCGGCGATTTCCAGTTCCGCCTTCGTCGCCGCCTGTAGCGAGTCCAGTTCCTCGCGAAATTCTTCCTTCTTTTTCCGCTCCATCCGGTCAATGAACAGGATGCCGTTCAGATGATCCATCTCGTGCTGGATGGCGCGCGACAGCAGACCGCCCGCGCGGAATTCAACCGGCTTCAGTTTTTCGTTCAACGCCTTCACCTCCACAAATCCGGGCCGGGAGATTTCCGCGTAGATTTCCGGGAAGCTCAAGCAGCCTTCGCCGGCGGTGACCGGCTCGCCGACCGGCTTGATTTCCGGATTGATCAGCACCAGAGGCATGATTTCGTCCACGTCGGCGGGCTTGCCCTTGAGTTCGAGGGTGGACGGGCGGTCCTGGACCTCGCGCACGTCAAGCACCGTGAGTTGCAGCGCCCGGCCGACCTGCTGCGCGGCCAGCCCGACGCCATGCCGTTCATGCATGGTTTCAAACATGTCTGCGATGAGGCGTTTGATCTCCGGCGTGATTTTTTCAATCCGCGCGCCTTTCTGCCGCAGAACCGGATGGCCGTATTTGACAACTGGTAATATCATTTTTTATTGCCGCGAAAGAACACAAAGAGCGCAAAGATTTCTTGGTTCAAGTCGGCGGAAATTTCTCTGTGTTCTTTGTGTTCTTTTGCGGCTATTCCGGATTTATGCCAAGGATTTGGAGGATGCGTTCCAGCTCTTCTTCGCTAAAAAATAAAATCTCCACCGAGCCTTTGCCCTCCGTATAATTCAATTTGACCTTGGTGGCGAACACTTCGCGCAACTTCGCCTCCAAATCCGCCACGTGCGGGTCGCCGGCGGAAACGGAAATCGTTTCCGGCTGAATGGCTTTTTTAGTCCCGCGCTTCAGCAATTTGGCCACCAGCCCCTCCGTCTGACGGACGTTCAAGCCTTCCTTGATGACGCGCTCGGCGGCAAGCTGCTGCTGCTTTTCATCGGCCAGGCCGAGAATCACCTTTGCATGGCCGACGGTCAGGCGTCCGTCGCGCAGATATTTTTGAACAATGGCCGGCAATTTGAGAAGCCGCAGCGAATTGGCCACCACCGCGCGGCTCTTGCCGACCTTGGCCGCGATGTCCTCCTGCGTGAGTTGGAATTGCCCGGCGAGCTGCGCGTAGCCGTGGGCTTCCTCGACGGCGTTCAGGTTTTCGCGCTGCAAATTTTCGATGAGCGCCAGTTCCAATACCGCGCGGTCGTCGGCCTCGCGGGTGATGATGGGGACTTCCGGCAGGTTGAGCAGTTGCGCCGCGCGCCAGCGGCGTTCGCCGGCAATCAATTCAAAAAAACCGCCGCGTTCGCGCACGATGAGCGGCTGGACGATGCCCTGTTCGCGGATGGAATCCGCAAGTTCCTTGAGAGCCTCGTCGGAGAAATCCTTGCGCGGCTGGAGCGGGCAGGGGCGGATGCGGTCCAGCGGCACGCGCTGGACGCGGTCGCGATTGTCCGGTGCAGTCGCGGCGGCCACGACCGGTTGAACGGATGGCGCGGTCGCGGGTTGAGCGGGCGGCGGATTTCCGCCCAGCAATGCGCCGAGGCCGCGTCCCAATGCAGGTTTTGACATAAAAAGTTAATGCAGAATGAAGAATGCAGAATTCAGAAACAAGGCCAAAACGCCCGCCGGCGCGAATGACTTGTCAACGCAGGTGACGAGTGGCGTGTGACGGGTGACGGGATTCAGGCCTTTCATTTTCGCGCGCCTTCCTGTCACTTGTCACTTGTCACCTGTTACCCGGCCCTTACCCTGCATCCGTGAGCAACAAGGGCAAACGCATCGCCGCGATGGCCGGGCAATTCCGCCGGGGAAAGCTCGACCCGCATTATACCGGCTATTTCGAGTTGTTCAACCGGCAGAAATTCTACGAGGCGCATGACGTGCTGGAACATATCTGGCTGCCGGACAAACACGGTCCGAACGGCGCGTTCTACAAGGGGCTGATCCAACTGGCCGGGGCGTTTGTCCATCTGCAAAAGAACCGGCCGCAACCGGCGGCGTCGCTTTTCAAACTTGCGCTCGCCAACCTGGAAAAATATCCGCAGGTCCACGAGCATTTGGATTTGAATGGCATCCGCGGTTTGATTGCAAAATGGCTGGGCGATCTGGAGCGGACGCAGTTAAAAATCAATCTGCTCACGGCAACAAACGCGCCGGAGTTGAAATTGGAAGCTGACCGGACATGAAGGACGCCTGCGAAAAACGGGTGGTGATTGCCGGTGGCACCGGCTTCATTGGCCGCGCGCTGGCGAAAGAGCTGCGCGCGCGGAATTACGCGGTCGTCGTTCTGACCCGCAAACCGAATGCGCGGGACGACGGCGTTGAAGAAGTCGGGTGGACGCCGGGCAGTATCGGCGAATGGATCAAGCATCTGGACCGCGCGTCGGCTGTCGTCAATCTCGCCGGGCGCAACATCAATTGTCCGCACACGCCGGAGAATCTCCGCGAAATCCTCGAGAGCCGCGTGGAGTCCGTGAAAACCATCGCCCTCGCGATTGACCACACGCCGCGTCCGCCGCGAGCGTGGTTGCAGGCGGGCGCCATCGGGATTTACGGCGACCGCGAGGATGCGTTGTGCGATGAAGATTCGCCGCCCGGCAGCGATGCCCTGGCGGAAATCTGCAAGGCATGGGAAAAGGCTTTCAACGGCGTCCCGGTCCCGAAAACGCGGCGCGTGCTGTTGCGGATTGGCATGGCGCTGGGGCGGGACGGCGGCTCGCTGCCTGCGCTGGACCGGCTCACCGCATTTTTTCTCGGCGGCTCCTTCGGTGATGGCCGGCAATACATGAGCTGGATCAGCCTCGCCGACGTGACGGGCGCGTTCATCACCGCGATTGAGCGGGAAGATTTTTCCGGCGCCTACAACCTCGTCGCACCCAATCCGGCGACGAACAATGAATTCATGGCCGAGCTGCGCCGGGTGCTGCACCGTCCCTGGTGTCCGCCCGCGCCGGAGTGGGCCATCCACATCGGTGCGCGCCTGCTGAAAACAGAGCCATCGCTCGCGCTGGCCGGCTGCCGTTGCGCGCCGAAACGCCTGCTGGAAAGCGGGTTCACATTTCAATATCCCGAACTGCCATCGGCGTTGAAAAAACTCCACGAATAAGCGTTCAAGCCAGCGCCTCGGCCACCACTTCCACCATGTGCCGCAGCCGGACGGGCGCCAAATGCTGGATTTGCTGGCGGCAGCTTGCGCCTGAAGAAACCACGGTCGTGCCGAAAGGCTGGTTTCTGACCGCGCGAATGAGCGGTTCGGCGACTTTCACCGAAAGTTCGTATTTCGACTCCATCATCCCGAACGCGCCCGCCATGCCGCAGCAGCCCGTGTCCAGCAGCGTCACCGTCCGCTCCGGCAATCGTTCGAGCAGCCGGCGCGTGGCGTCCGGGCTGGCCAGCGACTTGGCGTGGCAGTGCATGTGGACGATGAGGCGCTCCGGCCTGGCGTTGAACCGCAGGGCGAGAGGTTCAGTGGCCAGAAAATTCTCGAAAAATTCCACAAACAAAAAGCAGCGCGCCCCGACCCGTTCAGCGCCCGGCAGCTTCAATTCCCGGTAATCCTCCGCGAACATCGAGTAACACGCCGGTTCGAGGAAGATGATCGGAGCGTCATCGTTCTCCGCGTTGAACAGCGTGATGTTGTGCCGGCCCAGCCGGGCGGCTTCGTCGAGATTCCCCTGGCTGAAGGCGGGCCGTCCGCAGCACTGGCGTTGCGCCGGCAGCGTGACTTCAAAGCCGGCGGTCTCGAGCAGCTTGACAGCGGCCATGCCGATGCGCGGTTCGTGATAACGCACGAACGTGTCGTCCCAGAGAATCACCCTGCCGCGCCAGGGGCGGATGGCCGGCGTGTGTTTTTCAAACCAACGGTCGAATCGTTCCGGCGCAAACTGCGGCAGCGGACGCTCCGTGGTGAAACCCAAAACCCTGCGGGCGATTTGCCGGACTGGCGAGAATTTCAGCAGCGCATTGGCCGTCTTCGGCATCGCGCAACCGAGCCGTCCCAGCCGGTCCACCGAACTCAACACCCGCTCCCGCAGGTTCAATCCGTCGCGCCGGATGCGCGCGTGGAGCAATTCCGCCTTGAGCAGGGCCATGTTCACGTTGGACGGGCATTCCGTTGTGCAGGCCTTGCATGACAGGCAGTTGCCCAGCGCCGCGTCGAGTTCCTCCGAACGCAGCGCGTCGCCGTGGACGCCGCGCAACTCCAGCGCCGCGCGGATGGCGTTGGCGCGCCCGCGCGTGGACATGATTTCCTCGCCGGTGACGAGGAACGTCGGGCACATCGTCGGCGTTTGCTTGAGACAGCCGCCGCAGCCGTTGCATTGCTCCAGATTGGCCGTGAACGACTCATCCCTTGCGGCGAAGGCGAGCACGGGTTCAAACGGCAGCTTCAACGGCCCGCCCGCGCCCGTCCGCAGGTTCTTGTCAATTTTGTAGCGGCCATCGGAAATGATTTTGCCCGGATTGAACAGGTTGTTCGGGTCGAAGCTCTTCTTGATTTGACGCATGAGCGAATACATTTCCTCGCCCACCTGCTCCTTGAGAAATTCCGTGCGCGCGATGCCGACGCCGTGCTCGCCGGAAAGCGTCCCTTTGAATTGCGCCACCAGCGCCGCCACTTCGTCGGCAATCTCCCGGTATTTCTTCAAATCTTTCGAGCTGTGCAAATCCAGCACCGGCCGGACGTGCAGCAGCCCCGCCGCCGCGTGGCCGTAATACGACGCCTGCAATCCCATCCGGCTCATCAGCTTTTGCAACTCGCCGACGTATGCCGGCAAATCCCTTGGCCGCACCGCCGCGTCCTCGACGAACGCCACCGGCTTCGCCGCCCCCTTGCAACTGGTCAGCAGCGACAACCCGGCCTTCCGCAGTTCCCAAACGAGGCAGGCCTCGGCCTCCGTCCGCAGGATGCGTTTGCGCAGGCCCAGCCGCCGCTTCTCCAGCGCCGCCAGCCGTCCTCGGGCGCCTTCAAAAAATTCGACGATCAAGATCGCCTCGCACGGTTTCGCGTCCAGTTCCAGCAAATCCCGCGCGGCCTGGAACTCCCGCTGCCCGCGCGTCTGCTCGAAGAGCGGACGGTCAATGTGTTCGACCGCCGCCGGTTTCAAATCAAGCAGTTCATCCGCCGCCTGCATCGCCTCCGTCACGGACGCGAAGAACAGCAGCCCCACGCCGCGTTCCTCCGGCAGCGGAACGACTTTTAATTCCGCCGAAAAAATCGCCGCCAGCGTGCCTTCGCTGCCGGCCAGGATGTTGAGCAGGTTTGCCGGTTCAGCCGCGGCCCGCGCCAGCGCGTAGCCGGGCCAGCGCTTCAAAAGCCCCGGCGGAAACTGCTCGGCGATCTGCAGCGAATTCAATTCGGTCAGGCTTTGCACCAATTCCCGCTGGCTTGCGAGCGTGTCGAGACCGGGAGCCACCTTCACCACCTTCCCATCCGCCAGCACGATGTCCAGCTCGCTGACATGCTGCGCTGTCGTGCCATACACCGGCGTGTGCGAGCCGGACGAATCATTCGCAATCATCCCTCCCAGCGTCGCCCGCGAACTCGTCGCCACGTCCGGCCCGAAGCGGAACCCCTCCGGATGCAAAAATTGGTTCAACTGGTCCAGCACCACGCCCGCCCCGACGCGCACCGTCCGTTTCTCCAGGTTCAATTTGCCGATGTTCCGGTTGTGCCGCGCAAAATCCACCACCAGCCCGTCGCCGACCGCGCCGCCGGACAGCCCCGTCCCCGCGCCGCGAGGAATCACCGTCGTGCCCGCCTGCGCCGCCGCCTGGATGACGGCGCCCGCCTCGCCGGCGGTTTTGGGGAACGCCACCGCCAGCGGCTCGATCTGGTAGAGCGAGGCGTCCGTTGCGTAAAGCTGCCGCGTCAAATTGTCGAAGGCCACTTCGCAATTCGACGCCTTCAAGGCCGCCATCTGTTGGGTGGGCGTCATGCTTTCGCACTCTAACCTATCGGCGTGACAGGCGCTTGACAATTTCATTAACTTGTGGCCTGTGAGCGACGATTCCCGGAGACGTTCCGACGAATTCCTGAAAATCAGCGGCCAGTTCAAGCTCGGCGCGCTCGTCACAGAGTCGTCTCATCCTCTCACGGCCAATTTGAGTGAAATTGCCAAAGCCGGCACCGCCGCCGCCCTCAAGCTCCTCTTCGACGTGGACGACGACGTGATGCGCGTGTTCGGCGAATTCGTGCAATCGGGCAGGGCGGGGGAGATCAAGAAGACGCTTCTTCACTCGCTCAAATCCGGCGGGCGCATCTTCTTCACCGGCTGCGGCTCCACCGGGCGTCTGGGCATCCTGCTCGATTCCGCCTGGCGCGAGCTTTGGCAGAAACGCCGCAATCCCGATTTTGAGCACCGCACCTTCAGCGTCATGGCCGGCGGCGATTACGCCCTCATCAAATCCGTCGAGGGCTTCGAGGATTTCACAGCGTTCGGCAAAAAACAAATCAACGACCTCGGCGTCTCCTCGCAGGACGTCGTCTTCGCCATCACGGAGGGCGGTGAAACCTCCTTCGTCATCGGCACCGCATGGGCGGGCGTCGAGGCTGGCGCGAAGGTTTATTTTGTCTATAACAACCCCGATGACGTCCTTTGCCGCCACGTCCGGCGCAGCCGCGAAATCATCGAAGACCCGCGCATCGAAAAAATCAACCTCACCACCGGCCCGATGGCCATCACCGGCTCCACCCGGATGCAGGCCACCACCATCCAGCTTTGCGTGATGCTCGCCATCCTCGAAATGGCCGCGCGCGACCTGCTCGGCCTGCCCTCGGCGGACGTTCCCCAAAAGTTCTTCGAAAAACTGGCCGAAATCCACGCCACCCTCAAATCGCCGGAGGTCCTCGCGCAACTGGCGAAACTCGTTGAACTGGAGGAGGCCGTTTACCGGTCCGGCCACAAGGTCAATTATTTCGCGAACCACCTCGGCATTGACGTCCTCACCGACACCGCCGAGCGTTCGCCGACCTTTTGCACGCCGCCGTTCCGCAAATCCGGCGACACCGCCGCCGCCGAATCCTGGGCCTTCCTCTTCATGCCGCAGATGGAGGCGCCCTTCGCCTGGCGTCACATCCTTAGGCGCGAGCCCCGCTGCATTGACTGGAAGCCCGGCGACGTCCGCGCCCTCGTCGGCGAAGACCGCCTGCCGCGCACGCTCGAAATCCTGCGCCACATCACCCGCGACGAACTCATGCGCTTCAAGATCGGCTGGCACGACGTCAAGTCCCGTCCGCTGGGCGGGGGCGACGCCGCGGTGGCCTTCATGTCCACCTACGGCAAGGCCGAGATGCTTTCCCACGGAGGCTTTTTCCGCCTGCAACTGGAGGCCGCCTGCCATGCCGGCGCCCGGACGGGCTTCATCTTTCTCGGACGCGACAAGGGGCTGGCCGTGGCGTGGTCGTTCAGCGTCGAGGCGGGGCCGGACTGCGCCTCCGTCATCGTGCCGGTGCCGGGGATGGATTTTCTGCTGGACGGCGCGAAGCGCGTGGCCGTCAAGATGCTCCTCAACGCCCTCTCCACCTGCACCATGGTCCGCCTCGGCCGCGTCATGGGCAACTGCATGATTTACGTCGTCCCCAGCAATTTGAAGCTGATAGACCGCGCCACGCGCTACATCGTCCAACTCGCCGGTCTGGACTACGAGGCGGCCAACCGGCTGCTCTTTGAAGTGCTGGAATACGTCGAGCCGCGCATGAAATCCGACCGCGCCTATCCGCCGGTGATCGGCATGGCCGTGCTGCGCGCGAAAAACAACCTGACGAACGCGCAGGCGGAGGAGCGGTTGTAGGGCACGACGTAAGGAGTGCTGTCCCAAACGACTCGTCACCTCGTCGCCTACAAATTCACAACCGGCCCGAGGTGAAACTTGACACCGCCCTCAAACCAGATGCCGGGCCTGGCGCTTGGGCAGGGCGGTTCCGGTCTTTCGCAGCGGGACAATCTTTTCCACGGACAGAAATGATTTCAAGAAACCAGGTTTGTCGTGGCGTCCGCCGCGCCGGTAATCGCGCCACAAGGTTTCGGCCACGGGCTTCGGGTCGAGATGGAGTTCGGTGGTGAGGAAATCAAAGAGCAGTTCCATCAGCCGCATCAGGGCGATGCCGTCGGTGCGGTTCGTGCGCGCGTGCAGCCAGTCGCTGAAGCGGAGGAAGTTTTGGAATGGCGACGCGTCGCCCCAAATCAGCGGTGTGCTCTCGATGAAGTTGCCGCTGTTGCCGAGCATGTCCCAGTAGCGCGCGAAACGGCGGAGCCGTTGCATGGTCGGAAAATCAACCAGCTTGTTCTGGAGAATTTCGTAGGGCGGCTGCGGATTGTAAATCATTTGCCACTCGGCGTCGTGCCGGACAATCGGCGTGCCGCGCAGCCGCTTCAGGATGCCCACCTGGATTTCCTGAGGGCCGAGCGCGATGAGCCGGTCGAAGCCCGCGGCAAAGCTCTCTACGGTCTCGCCGGGCAGCCCGACAATCAAGTCGGCGTGGATGTGAACGCCGGTTTCGCGCCGGAGGAAATGGAAATTGTCCGCGAGCTTGTCGTAATTCTGCCGGCGGCTGATGAGCACGGCGACTTCAGGATTGAAGGTCTGGACGCCGACCTCGAATTGCAGCGCGCCGGGCGGAAACCGGGCGATGATTTCGCGCAGGGATTCCGGCAGGCGGTCGGGAATCATCTCGAAGTGGAAGAAACGGCCGGGCTGATAGCGCGCCAGAAAGAATTCGAGGATGGTCTTGCTGGTGGCGACGTTGAGATTGAACGTGCGATCAACGAACTTGAATTGTTTCAGGCCGCGATTCAGAAGCTTCTGCATCTCGCCGGGGAATTTGTCCAGCGGAACCTGCCGCACGGGAATATCGAGCGACGAGAGGCAGAACTCGCAGGTGAACGGGCAGCCGCGCGACGCCTCGACGTAAATGATGCGATGCGCGAGGTCGTCGTCGGTGTAAAGGCCGTAGGGCAGGGCGATTTGCGAAAAATCCGGCAGTTCGGCGGGGATGATTTTGGGGAGTTGGAGTTCACGCTTTAGCGTGTCTGCCGAACAGGCTGAAGCTTGAACTCCAGCTAAAAGGATCCGGCACACCTCGGCGAATTTCAAATCGGCCTCGCCGGTGATGACGTGGTCGGCAAGCTGGACGATTTTTTGTTCCTCGGTTTCGTAGCTGACCTCCGGTCCGCCGAGAATGATTTTAATTTCAGGCCTGATGCGCTTGATGGCGGCGATGACTTCGGCTGTCTGCTCGACGTTCCAAATGTAAATGCCGAAGCCGATGATTTTCGGATTTCGCGCGAGCAGAACCTCCGCGATGTCAAGCGGGCGCTGGTTGATGTCGAACTCGGCGAGGCAGGCACGCGGCTTGAGTTCGCCGAGATTGGCCAGCAGATAGCGAAGGCCGAACGCGGCGTGGATGAACTTCGCGTTGAGCGTGGTTAAAACGATGTCCGCCACGCGGAAATTATGAATTGCGAACCGCGAATGTCGAATCATTCGTCGCCGGAAATTTCACCGGAGTTTTCATTAGACCGGCGCGGTTAAATTTGTTAGAAATGCTTTCCTATGACACTCGACGGCATTTTGCTGGAGGCGGAAGAGAAAATGATCAAGACCGAACAGGTGGTCTTGAACGAGTTCGCTGGCGTGCGCACGGGCAAGGCGTCCGCAACGCTCGTTGAAAACATCGTCGTGGAGGTTTATGGCTCGCAGATGCGCATCCGCGAGCTGGCCGGCATCACCACGCCAGAACCGCGCATGCTCGTTCTCACGCCGTGGGACATCAATTCACTCCATCCGATTGAGAAGGCGATTCAGAAGGCGAACATCGGGTTGTCGCCGACCATACAAGGCAAGATTATCCGGCTGGCGTTCCCGGAATTGAGCACCGAACGGCGTCAGGAATTCGTCAAGCTCATCAAGAAACTGGCCGAGGACGGGCGCGTGGCCGTCCGGCACGTGCGGCGCGAGGCGATGGATCTGTTGAAAAAGCACGGGCATGACAGCGGCGTGACCGAGGACCAGAAGAAACAGGCCGAAAAGGATTTGCAGAAACTTACCGACGATTACACCGCCAAGATTGACGCGCAGGTCGTCAACAAGGAAAAAGAAATCATGACGGTGTGAGCGAGGGCTGAAACCTATGAAACCGGAGAAAACGGCTGTGGAGCATGGCAAAAACCATCCCTCCACGGCGGGACATTGGAAGCTAAATCTTGATGGATATTGGCTGTCAATGGTAAACGCCTTGCGGGCCGGCACCGATAAAAAGAACTGGCCTCCGCTGGTTTTTGAGATCTTCCTGGCCGTTTCGATGTGCGTGGCTTATTATTTCCTCGTTCAAATCTACGCTGTGGGGACTCCGAACAACAGCACCAACCTTTGGGTGTTCAGTTCATGTTCGCTTTCAAACTTCCACTTGGACCAGCTTTATGATTGCTGGAAGGGGCGGCTGTCGGGATTGCTGGTTTCCGGGTATCTGTTTGACTCCGCGGTGCAAAACAACTCCCTCAATATGCCTGAATACAACGCCGTCTTCGGCTTGTATCAAAGTTTGTGGCTGTTTCTTCTTTTTCTGGTCGTGATTTTTGCGCTTCGGTTTTCGTTGTTGATCAACCTGGGGATTTTCGCCGGATTAATCTACGACTTTTCGCCAGCGTCGGGAATGTATCTGTATCCATGGGACATTCCCTCGACGGTGTTTTTTACGCTCGGAGTCCTGCTCTTCGAGCGGCGGCAAATTCTCCTGATGATACTGGTGACGTGTGTCGGGTGTTTTTTTAAGGAAACCGTCCTTGTCTGCGCCTTGTTGCTGCTTTTTGTCGAACATTGGAAATGGTGGAAGCGCTTTTTGATTTTTGGGGCCGTTGTGGCGGTATATGTTGTGGGAAAGAAAATCCTCTTTGCCCACCTCCACCTTAAGGTGGCCGCCTTGTCCATGAGTGATGCCAATAGTTTGTTTGATCCCTCACTCCTGGTCGAGAACATCAAATTTTCGTTCACGCCGACAATCAACCAAGTCGTTTTTTCCAGCGCGGGGACAATGGTTGCATTGCTGGCGCTGGGGTGGCGGCGGCGATATTTGCCTTACATGCTACTGGTAGTGGTGTTCATAGCCGGACAACTCATGTATGGCGTGTTCCACGAATTCCGGATTTTCATGCAAATTCTGCCCCTAAGCCTGATGATACTGGCGGAATGGTGGCGGGAATACACATGGCCGGCTGCTGTTTCCCAGCCCCAGCCAACTTCAAAACCCACTTCCGAAAAAGCGGACACTGGAAAGAAAAGCCTTAACCCGACCGTTGCCGCACCGTTGTGGAGCCTCCGGGAGACATTTCCAATACTGGCGTTGATGACCATTCTGCTCGCCGTGGCATCGGTTGCCATTCCCGCCTGGCGTTACAACTCGGTTGTTGAATACCGGGCACAAGCCATGGAAAGTCTGACATCCAGCGCTCAAAGCGGTTATGGCCCCGCGCAATTGGCGCTCGGCAAAATCTATCGCGACGGACTGGGCTTGAAAGCAGATGACATTGAAGCCTACAAGTGGCTGAAATTGGCCCAACTTCAGGGTGTTCCGGAGGCGGACAAGGAACTCACCAACTGCGCGACGGCCATGACCACGGAACAAATCAACGCCGCCGAGGACGAGGTAAAACAGTTTCAAACTCCAAGGTGATAACTTGAGCAGCGGCTTCCGCCGCCATAAATTCCATGCCGAACCGCAAATTACCACCAGCCGTTTCAACCGGCGCCGGCCTGCAAAGGCAATATCTGTTGTGACTGCCCATTCTCCAACGAATCTCCCAATATGCGTTGACTTGGATGGAACGCTGCTCAAGACCGACATGTTGTGGGAATCGCTTTTGTGTCTGTTGCGGCGGAATCCGTTTTTCATCCTTCAAATCCTGTGCTGGTGGATGCGGAGCCGCGCCTTTTTGAAACAAAAAATCGCCGCGTTGGTCCAGATTGATCCCGCCACCTTGCCCTACAATGAGGAATTTCTCTCATGGTTGCGCGATGAAAAAAAATCAGGACGAAAAATAATCATGACAACCGCGTCCGATTTGAAAATGGCGCGCTCCGTTGCCGACCATGTCGGACTCTTTGACGAAGTTCTTGCCAGCGACGGCAACACGAATTTGAGGAGCACGATCAAACTCCGTGTGTTAACGGAAAAATTCGGAGAACGAGGTTTTGATTACGCGGGGAATTCCTCCGCCGATTTTGCCGTCTGGCGCGGCGCTCGCGCGGCCATTGTTGTCAACGCGGGGCCTGCCATAGAAAAAGAAGCCGCAACCTGCACGACAATTGACAGGGTTTTTGAGCCGGCGGCATCACCGCTCAGTGCATCCATCCGCTGCCTGCGACCGCACCAATGGGGCAAAAACTTGATCATTTTCGTGCCGATCATTGCCGCGCACAAAATGGCCGATCCCTCCTTGTTGCTGCGCGGCTTCTGGGCTTTCATTGTTTTTTGCGTTTGCGCCTCTGGTGTTTACGTCATCAACGACCTGATGGATTTGGAAGCTGACCGGCGGCATTCGACAAAAAGACTTCGCCCCTTTGCATCTGGCGACCTGCCGTTGCCAATTGGCCTGGTGGCTGGTCCGTTGTTGCTCGTGGCAGGATTGCTGGCGGCGGTCGAGCTGTCGTGGCTTTTCGCCGGCGTGGTGGCGTTGTATCTGATTCTGACAACGACTTATACATGGCAAATCAAACGGGTCGTTTTGTTGGATGTGTTTTTTTTGACCGGGCTGTATACGATCCGCTTGGTGGCGGGACACGCGGCAACGGGCATCCTTTATTCAGCATGGCTGCTAATGTTTTCCATGTTCATTTTCTTGAGCCTCGCGCTGGTGAAAAGATATGTGGAACTTGCCGCCAACAAAGAAATCAACCCCGGCAATGCCGCAATAACTGGTCGCGGCTATGTGCCCGGTGATCTGGAGTTGGTTACGTCCCTGGGAACCTGCAGCGGCTTTATCGCCGCGCTCGTGCTGGCGCTGTATGTGAACAGCCAGCAAGTTGTAGCGCTTTATGCGCAACCGAACTTGTTGCTTCTGTTGTGCCCCCTGTTGCTATACTGGATAAGCCGCGTATGGCTGCTCGCGCATCGCCGCCAGTTGCATGACGACCCGGTTCTCTTTGCGGTGAAGGATGCCACCAGCTACGTCATCGGCGCCCTGGCGTTGGCGGTCCTGTGGTTTGCCGCCGGACATTGAACGAAGCATGAAAGAAAAAGAGCTCGTGCCAACTAATTTCTGGTTCCATGACACGGTTTCTGCCCTGGCTTATTCTTTTGCCGCAACAGACCCATCGTTTCAGCCGCCCTTCAATGACCTCACCGAATTCATCCTGGAGCAATACTCGCAAATGCCTGATTACCTCCGCGGGCCCATGCTTGCCGCGGCGTTCGGGTTTGATTCCGCCGGTTTTTTGAACGGATGCAAACCATTCCATCGCCAGCCGCGGGATATACGACAAAAACAGATTGCCTCCTGGAAGAATTCCCATTCGAGCTTCAAACGCGATTTCATCCGCTATTTTGAAAGCCTGGCCACATTTGCGCTATTCAGCCGTGATCCGGCGGAAAATATTTCCGGCCAATCCATGGTCTCCGGCAAAAATGTGATTGAAAATCGTGCCGGCCCATTGCGAGCGGAAACGGTCGTCGTCGGTTCGGGGCCGGGCGGCGCGATCACCGCCTGCCTGCTGGCTGAAGCCGGGCGCGATGTGCTGCTTGTCGAGGAAGGTTCTTATTACACGCAGGGTTCTTGCACGCCCTTTTCCAAAAATGAAATGTTGCGGAAATACCGCCGCGGCGGCCAGACCGTGGCTTTCGGGAAAAATAAAATAGGCTATGTCGAGGGATGTTGTGTCGGGGGCGGCAGCGAAATTAACAGCGGGCTTTACCACCGGACGCCGCCGGAAATTCTTGAACGCTGGCGCGAGGAGTTTCAGGTGGATGGATTGTCTGAAAAGGAAATGCAACCGCACTTTGAAGCGGGCGAGCGCGATGTTTCGGTTTCAAATTTGCCCTGTCCGGCGCCGGCCGCTTCGCTGAAATTGCACGATGGTGCATTGCAGTTGGGGTGGAAATCGCTCGAAGTCCCGCGCTGGTTTCGTTACGCACCGGAAAATATCGTCTCACCGAAGGGCACACGGCAATCCATGACCGAAATATTCTTGCCGCGATTCTTGCGGGCGGGCGGAAGGCTTTTGCCGCGCACGCGCATCCACCGGTTTCATCGGGAAGGCGGGGGTTGGATTTTGCAAACGACGCCAGATTTGCAAGGCGCCAGAAGAATTTCCGCCGGGGCGATTTTTCTCTGCGCGGGCGCGGTGCAGACTCCGGCCTTGCTGCGGCGCAGCGGCGTCACCGCGAACATCGGCAATTCGCTGCAAGTGCATCCGACGGTGAAAATCGTGGCAAAATTTCCCGAAGCCGTAAATGCTCCCGACATGGGTGTGCCGGTGCATCAAGTCAAGGAATTCGCGCCGCGGTTGAGTTTCGGTTGCTCCATCAGCTCGCCTGCGCATCTTGCGCTTGGCCTGCTCGACCATCCGGCTGCCACGCGCGGAATCGCGCGTGACTGGAAGCACATGGCCATTTATTACGCGATGATCACAAGTGAGGGCTGCGGAACCGTCCGCACCCTGCCAGGATTTGAGGATCCTCTTGTCCGTTACAAGCTCAGCAAAGGCGACCGGCTCAACCTCGCGGACGGACTGAAAAAGCTCGGGCAAATCCTTTTTGAAACAGGCGCGTCCGTGCTTTACCCGGGAATCTCCAACGGACAAAAATTGCTTCGGCGCGAAGATTCTGCCAAACTGCCGGAAGTTATAGCGGATGGCAGGGCCAACCTCATGACCATCCATTTGTTTTCAAGTTGTCCGATGGGGGAGGATCGAAACAAATGCGCCGCCGATTCGTTTGGGCGCGTCCACGGCTTCAAAAATCTTTTCATCAACGACGCCAGCCTGCTTTGCACCGCGCCGGGCGTAAATCCGCAGGGTTCGATCATGGCGCTGGCACGGAGGAATGTTTTGCGCTATCTCGCTGTATAAATGATGACAGCGCCCACACAGCCCGCCTTGCCGGACCCGGATCGGCCGGCGGCGGCAGAATTCCGGTTGCCACGCGCGGAAACGCTCACCGTCCTTTCGCTGCTTGCCGCTATTTTTATTTTGAACCTGATCACCGCCACGCGCTTTCCGACCGTGTGGACGGATGAAGCCATGTATACCGATCCGGCGGCCAATCTGGCACTGGGCAAAGGCTTCGACTCTTCGGCATGGTATAACCAGACCAGTGAAAAATTCTGGGCGGCCAACGTGCCGTTGCATGAAATTGTTTTAAGCGGCTGGATCCGCCTTTTTAGTTTTTCTGCAACGGCGGTACGCGCCATCAACTACTTTTGGTTTGGACTTGGAACTTTTCTGGTCTGGCTTGCGTGTGTCAGGTCGGGTTGGATCAAGGATTCGCTGCTGCGGTTGTTGCTGGTTATCTTGCTGGCCTGTAGTTCGTCCGTGAGCTTCAGTTACCGCAGCGGACGACCGGACATGATCTGCTATTTTCTCTGCGCGGCGGCTTTGTGCGCGGGCAGCATCAAGCTGGAAGGCCTTCGGTATGGCTTGCTGCTGGTCCTGGGCTTTTTATTTCCATGGGCGGGAATGCAGGTGTTGCCGCTGCTGGTCATCACCACCGGATTGATCCTCGTCTTTTGGGGCTGGCGCACGGCGGCGAATGGAGTTGTTGCGGGCTTTGGCACAGGGCTTGGTTTATTGGGGCTTTACCTATATTACCAAAGCCACGGAGTGTGGCAGGATTTTGTCACGTCAATTGAGTGGCACAAATCCGGGCCAATGGCAAAGATTTATGGGCACGGCGAGATTTCCGCGTTGCCAGCGGTCTTCATACGCGACCGCAGCGCGCCATTTCTTATCGTGCTGGGAATTGTCCTGTTGCTGTGCGCCTGGAAAAACCGGAATATCCCGGCTTTGAAAATCTTTCTTTTTGCTGTGGCGGCGGGCATTGGCATTCCTATCGCGCTCCATTTCAGCGGTGTGTTTCCCATTTACTATGGCTGGATGGCGGCATTGCCAGTCACGCTGGCGCTATGCCACGGCATGAGCCGCCAGCCTATTGGTTCATTCTGGCTCAAGGGCGCCGTGCTGCTTCTGCTTGCGGGCGCGATTGGCATCGGCTTTCCGGCCAGATTTACGGTTGCCATGCTGAGCCTCAAAGGGACATCTTATCCCGCAATGGAACAATTCGTCTCTGCCCACCTCACCACTTCGGACAATGCCTATGTTGATTTCAGCGCCTTTTACCCGGCCAGACGCTCGGCCAACAAAATCTTTACCCCGCGCTATCTGGAATACGTCATGACCCCGGACGAAAAAAAATCTGTTACCGCGTTGGTGATTGCGCCACGCGACCTGCCGTCCGTCACCAATGCCATTCCAGGCCACTGGCAATGGGAGGCGGAATTTCACGAAGATGCACCAGCCATGAACCCGATCTCATTTCTCACAATACAAAACCGGGCGGCTTTTGCCCCCTACGAGCTTGTGGTGTATCGGCGCGTGCCGGACAATCCCGCCGATGCGGCTCAATAATTTTCCATGTCCAAACCTGACATCCTCATCACCGGTGCAAATGGCTGGCTCGGCTCGCGGCTCGTCGAATCGCTGCTGCATGGTTTGCCGGAACATGAAGCCCCTCGGCAACCGGGTTCCATTCCGCGCATCCGCTGTCTCATCCTGCCGGGACAGGATGCAACCACGCTGAAAAAGATTTCGGATCAAATCGAAATTGTTTCCGGCGACATCCGCAACCCAGCCGACTGCGAACGCTTTTGCGCCAACGCGCAAAGCGCAATCCTGTTTCACACCGCCGGGATGATCCATCCGCGCCGCATCCGCGAATTTTACAAGATCAATCGCGATGGCGCGGCGAATCTTCTCGACGCCGCCATTCGCGCTGGAGTCAGACGTGCGGTTGTGGTTTCATCCAATTCGCCTTGCGGCTGCAATCCGCATCCCGATCATCTTTTCGACGAGACGTCGCCCTATCGTCCGTATCTTAATTACGGAAGGTCAAAAATGGAAATGGAGCTCGCCGTCAAACAGCGCGCCGGCAAGATCGAAACTGCAGTCATCCGCGCGCCGTGGTTCTACGGACCAAATCAGCCGCCGCGCCAGACGCTTTTTTTCAGGATGATCCGGGACGGCAAAATGCCGATCGTCGGCAACGGCGGGAATTTGCGTTCGATGGCTTATGTGGATAATCTTTGCGATGGACTTGTGCGGGCCGCGCAAGTCGAAGGCGCGGATGGAGAAACTTATTGGATTGCCGATCGGCGGCCTTATTCGATGAATGAAATCGCGGATACCGTCGAGCGGTTGCTGGAGACTGAATTCGGCCAGAAGTGCGCGCACAAACGGATGCGCCTGCCGGGCTTTGCAAGCTCGATTGCCTACATGGCAGACGCGACGCTGCAATCACTTGGCCTGTATCATCAAAAAATCCATGTGCTTTCCGAGATGAACAAAACAATCGCCTGCTCCGTCGCCAAGGCGGAACGCGAACTCGGCTACCATCCTGCCGTCGCGCTGGAAGAGGGCATGCGGCGTTCAATCCAGTGGTGCTTGGATCAGGGGATAAAAATTTAACATGACACATTTAATCACCGGCGGCTCGGGATTTTTGGGCAACCTCATTGCGCGGCGCTTGCACGCGCGGGGCGAACAGGTGCGGATTCTTGACGTGTGGGAAGATTCGTCGCGTCCGAAGGAGATTGAATTCATCCGTTGCGACATTCGCAACCGCGCTGGTGTCGCGCAGGCCATGCGCGGGGTGGACGTGGTGCATCACAATGTCGCGCTTGTGCCTTTGACAAAGGCCGGTAAGGATTTTTGGGGCGTGAACGTCGAGGGGTCGCAAATTGCGGCGCAGGCGGCCGTATCCGCTGGCGTAAAAACTTTCATCCACATGAGTTCCAGCGCCATCTTTGGCCTGCCGAAATGTCCCATCACGGAAGCAACACCAACCGCGCCCGTGGAAATTTATGGCCGGGCCAAACTCGCGGGTGAACTGGCCGTGAAGGAAATCTGTCGCACGGCGCAATTGCCATTGATCGTCATCCGTCCCCGGACAATTCTCGGTGAAGGACGCCTCGGCATATTCCAGATTTTATTCCAGTGGATTCAGGAACGGCGGCGCATTTATGTCATCGGCGACGGGAACCAGTTGTTTCAATTCGTCCACGCGCACGATTTGATGGATGCCTACATGCTGGCGATGGATGCCAACCGTCCCGGAGCCTACAATGTCGGCGCCGAGCGATTCGGGACGTTGCGGGAGGGTTTGGAGAAGCTCATCGCCTATGCCGGCTCAACTTCAAAGGTCACAAGTCTGCCGGAAGGATTGACCATCAACACCCTGCGCGCGCTCGACTGGCTGCGCCTTAGCCCTCTTGCCCCCTGGCACTACCTGACTTATCACAAGGCGTTTTATTTCGATGTGCAGCCGTTGCTTCAAATGGGATGGAAGCCTCGCTATTCGAATGATGAAATGTTTCGTGAGAGCTTCGACTGGTTTCGGCAGCATCAGGGGCGGCTTGTTCAGGAGGTTGCGGCGTCACCGCACCGCAACGAGGTCAAACAACGGCTGCTGGCGTTGCTGAAAAAAATATCCTGACTTCCGCCGCGGTTTGGATATTACTGCCCGACTTGGTTGTTGGTCGCCGATGGCTCAAAACGGATCACCGTTTCGTCGGGCCTTGCGTAGCCGAGTTTCTCACGGGCGAGGCGCTCGACGGTCTTCGGGTCGTTGCGCAGCGCGTCAATTTGGGACTGTAGCTGCTCGGATTTTTCCTGTTCCGCCTTAAGCTGCGCATCGAGCGTGTAAATGTCCGCACGCATGCGGGTGTTTTCCTGGATCAACGGCAGGTAACACATCCCGATCAGCAGCAGCACGGCCAGCACGACGAGGCCGACGACGACTTTCGTCAGTTTGCTCCAGATGCCGAGGTCAACATTCACACGGCGAGTTAAGCACGCACGCGCCGCGGGCGAAAGCGGATTTTATTGTCAGCGCGCCCGTGAATCGTTATGAATGAGCACGGATGATCAAGGCTTTGTTCCTTATATTTGAGCCAGAGACGGCGTGGAATCGCGTGGCACTGTCGCGTCGCGGACTGGGTTTTATCGTCGGCCTTTATCTTTTGCCGATGATGTTAATCGTGGGCGTAGCGGAGAGTTTTGGGCTGGTCAGGTGGGGCCGGTGGCAGTCGGGGATGGGACAAATCAAAATATTCCCGGCGCGGGAGGCGTTGATTTATGAAACAGCGGAATTGATGCTGATGGCCGTTTGCATCCTGGTGGCCGCCCATTTGATCAAGGCGCTCGGCGACACGTTCCATGTCCGGCAAACCTATGCGAACACACTGACCGTGGTGATTTATGGATTAAGCCCGCTGTTCTTGCTCCGGCTGCTGGATGTCAGCCCGACAATAAATCTGTGGATGCCGTGGGCCATCGGCATCATGCTCACCATCAAAATCCTTTACCATGGCGTGCCGCGCATCATGCTGCCCGACCCGCCGTCTGCCTTCGGATTGTATCTCATGAGCGCCCTGGTGCTGACCATGGTGACCGGGCTGGAGCGATTCATCACCGCCGGATGTCTGGGTGGAAGTTTCAAACCGGTGGACAATTTTATCACCAGCCTCGCCGCCGGGCTGCCGTTTTGAAGATGAAAACAACGGTCGAGGCAAATCTATTGAACGCGCTGGCCGAACTGCAAGATGCGGTCAAGTTGATGCCGGACGCGAATCCCAAACCCAACCTGCTGCCGCTCTTTTCCCGCATAGATGAACTGGCCGGAGAACTGCCACCAACCGCCAATCCCGAATTGCGCCATTTTCTCGAGCGCAAAAGTTACGAGAAGGCGCGGCTGTTGCTTCAGGGGCGTGGCAAAGAAAATGTCAGGGGCGGCTGCGGCCATTGAGTTCGCGGCATTTCACGAACGGTTTTTTCTTCGCGTCCTTGCATCTTTGCGTGAAACTCTCCGCCGATGATTCTCGAGGACACCATTGCCGCCATCGCCACGCCGCTCGGCGAGGGCGGACTGGCTGTCGTCCGCCTTTCCGGCGCGCGGGCGCTTGACATCGCCGACAAAAGTTTTCTGCCCGCCGGCAAACATTCTCTGATGCCATCCACCGCGCCGACGCACACGATTCATTTTGGAAAAATTGTCCGCGACGGAAAAATCATTGATGAAGTTCTCCTCTCCGTCCTGCGCGCGCCCCGCACGTTCACGCGCGAGGACACGGTGGAGATTTCCTGCCACGGCGGAATCTTGCCCGCCAAGCTCGTGCTTGACACGCTGCTGGAAAACGGCGCGCGGCTGGCCGAACCCGGCGAATTCACCAAGCGCGCGTTTCTCAACGGACGCATTGATCTCGCCCAGGCCGAGGCCGTCGCCGATTTGATCCATTCGCGGACCGAACTCGCGCTGGCCGCCGCCAACGAACAGCTCGCCGGAAAACTGTCGCAGCGCATCAACCGGCTGCGCGACGATTTGATGCACACGCTTGCGCACGTCGAGGCGCACATTGATTTCCCCGACGAGGACATTGCGCCGGACACGAAGGCGCAATTGCTGAAACGATTGGAAAACGACGTCGCGTTCATGGACGAGCTGCTGCGCACGGCGAACGAAGGGCAGATTTTGCGTCGTGGAATCCGCGCGGCGATTGTCGGGAGGCCAAACGTCGGCAAATCGAGCCTGCTAAACCAACTGCTCGGCCGCGACCGCGCCATCGTCTCGCCGATCGCCGGCACGACGCGCGACACGATTGAAGAAACGGCGAACATCCGTGGGCTGCCGGTCGTTTTCATTGACACCGCCGGCTTGCGGGAGGCGCGCGACGAGATTGAGCGGGAAGGCATCCGCCGCAGCCGCGAATCGCTCGCGAACGCCGAATTCATTTTGCACGTCCTCGACGCCAGCGAGCCGCCGGCTGAAGCGGATGAGAATTATTTCACCGAGTTCGCCGGCAAAAAGCGGATTCTGGTTCGGAACAAGACCGACTTGCCGTTGAAACTGGAACTGCCTGCGCTCGATGCTCCAATCGTGGACGTCTGCTGTTTGAGCGGACAGGGAATTGAAGCCTTGAAGGACGCCATCAAGGAACTGGTCTGGTCCGGTGAAATCAGGGCCGGGATGCTGCAGGTGATGATCAACTCGCGGCATCAGGACGCGCTGCACCGCGCCCGAACGGCTGTCCGGCGGACAATTGACGCGCTGCTTGGTGATGCGACGCTGGAACTTGCCGCGATGGATTTGCGAATCGCCGTCAATGCCGTCGGCGAAATCGTCGGCAAAACGGCGACGGAGGATTTGCTCGATTCCATCTTCAGCGAGTTTTGCATCGGGAAATGATCACGGAACCAGTTGGACATTGTTCGTCATGAACAATGCGCCCTTGAAACCGGTGACGTTGATGTCGTCGAATTTTGCATTCGAAACATTCGTCAGGACGATGCCTCTCGTGCATTTGCCGGTGATGTCTGTGAGCGTCAGGCCGTCAAGCGGGCGTGCCGGGGGGATATTTGTTCCGAGGACGAGACTCTGGACGTTGTTGACCGTGACATGGCTAAAACGGATGTTTTTTACCAATGACCATTTCTCAATGTCGCCCGGCACGGGGTCGGTGGCTTGAATTCCCTTCTTAATCAGGTCAATCCCCAGAAACGTCGGCGAGTTGTAGATGAGGAGATTTTCGCCGGTGATGTTTTCCATGAACCCGCCGCGCCCGTCGCGGCTCTTGATGAAAATTCCGTTCTGATGGCCGGAAAGGGTGCAGTTTTCGATCTGCACGTCGCGGATGCCGCCGGACATTTCCGTGCCGATGCCCAGGCCGGCGTCAAGGGTGCTCGCCAATATGCAATTCCTGATGACGATATTCTGTGTTGGACGGCCGAGGTTCATCGCTGCCAGGCCGCGGCCGGATTTCAGCGATATGGCGTCGTCGCCGGTGTTGATGTCGCAACCTTCGATGGTCACGCCGTTGCAGGAATCCACATCTATGCCGTCGCCGTTGGTGTTGATGGTGCGGATGACCAGATTGCGCGCGGTGACGTTCTGGCAAAAGAGCAGATGGATGGACCACAACTGTTCATACTCGGTCGAAAATCCATTCAACGTCACGTTGGTGCCATTGGCCAGTTCAATCAGCACCGGGCCGCGCGGATTGCGCAGCCGGCTCGCGTTCAACGGCGGCCCGAAAATCGAACCGCCACCGGTGACGGTGACGTTGTCGGCCTGCGGCGAGTAAATGAGCGCGCGATGCCCCTGCTGGAATTCGCCCTCGAAGCGGACGCGCAGCATCGGATAATCCGCGATGTCGCGGCTGCCAATCAGATTCGCGCGGCTCTCGAGTCGCAATGTCGTGTTCGGACCGATGACAATGCTGCCTATCAGATAGACGCCCGCCGGCACATCCACGGTGCCGCCGCCATTGGTCGCGCATAAATCAAGCGCCGCCTGAAACGCCGCCGTGTCCTTGGTCATGCCATCGCCCTTCGCGCCGAAGCTGCGGACGCTGTGGAAGGTTGTGGTTGTGCTCGCCGCCTTTTCCGGCTGCGCCGACCGGCAGCCAATGGCAACCGTCAAAACGAAGGTCAAGCAAAACAAGGCAGGATACAGCCGGGTCGTTTTCATGGGTAATTTGGGCACGTTAGAATCCAAGACGCGCTATTTCAAGGAATGGTTTCATAAAACGGGCGCGTAATTCCGCCGCGACCGTTTTGGCCGGTTTGGAGAAGGAAAATGAATCTGGAGGTTCAGCACCACTGCTTGCCCATGCCGTCAATGCCGCTGCGCTTCAAATCGTCCGGCGTCATCACGATGCGAAACTCGACGTCGGCCTGGAAGGTCAGGAACCACGGCTCGGCCAGCGCCGGAACTTTCGAGGCGTCCGGCAAATCCACAATGAGCACGGCGCCGCGCTGGCCGTCTTGCTCCGTGAAATAGGCCGCCTCCGGCTTGATGGCTTCCAGAATCTTGGCCAGCTTCACGCCCGCCGAGCCGTCCTTGACCGCCGCGTTGAAGGTTTGATGGGGGATTTTGACGTTCATTAACATTCGCATGATGAATCCTTTAGTTTAGTTTTTGTATTGGGCCGCCAAAATAGATGAGAGCGAAGGTGAACGGCAAGCCCTATCACCAAACTTCCACCGGCCCTTTTGGCACGGGAATTTGTTCGCGTTGAGCTGACGCCGGCTCATCACGCATGAAGGACGCAACCATCGGCGGCGGACGGAAGCGCGGCTGCAATTCGCCGGTTTCATCGAGAAATTGCCGTCGCCAGCGGATGTAATTGTCCAGAACGTCGTGGAATTCCGCGCGCGTGGAAATCCGCACAACCTTCTTGTTGAATTCGTGGCACGGGCCGAACCGCTTGGCATACCACGGCGCGACTTTGCGGAACATCCGGCAGCCGAGTTCCTCGCCGAACACTTCAACCATCAAATCCAGATGCCGGCACATCACGCGGACGCGTTCGGAGAACGGTGGTTCGGGTGGAATGTAGCGGCAGGCATCCTTGCCTGCCGTGGAGGGCGGCATCTTGCCGCCCGGATCGGAGTCTGACTTTTTTATCGCTATAAAATTTTCAAAGCTTTTCTCGCCGGGCTGGAAGCCCGGCTTTACGGCAGGCAAGGATGCCTGCCGCCACGAATTCAAATATTCCAGCGTCCCTTGGAAAATCCACGGGTCGTAAAACGCTCCGCGCCCGATGCTCACGCCCGCACAGCCGGTATCGTCCAGCATCTTCTTCGCGGCCTGCGGTGTGATGATGTCGCCGTTGCCGATGACCGGAATGGTTTTCACCGCTTCAACGACCTTGCGGATGCCGGCGAGATTCACCGTGCCGCCGAAACCTTGCTCGCGCGTCCGGCCATGAACAAAAATCGCCGCAACGCCGGCATTCTCCAGCGCGCGGGCCAAATCAGGCGCGGTCAGGCTTTCATCATCCCAGCCGAGCCGCATTTTGGCCGTCACCGGAATTTTTACGGCGTTCACCATGCCTTTGACAAGCGCGGCGGTTTTGTCCAATTCGGTCATCATCGCCGAGCCGCCGCCGACGTTGCAGACCTTGCGGACGGGACAACCCATGTTGATGTCAATTGCCGCGATTCCACGCGTTTCCAGTATTTGAGCGGCATCGCGCATTTCTTCAGGCACGGAGCCGAAAAGCTGGACGGCCAGCGGCGCATCGGCCGGGCGCGTTTCAATCAGCTTGAACGCCTTCGGATTTTTCTCAAGCAGCGAGCGGGCGTTGACCAGATCGGTTGTGCAAAGACCGACGCCGCCGATTTCGCGCACGACAAGGCGAAAGGGCAGGTTGGTGTAACCCGCCAGCGGCGAGAGAAACAGGTTTGATTTGAGCGTCAGCGAACCGAGGCGCATGACCGAATTTAAGCGGAATTCATTCATTGCGAAAGCAGCAATGCCGTGCTAGTATGCCCTGCAAAATGTTCGACGACGATCAAAACCAGCGCAAAAGCGACGACCGCGGGCCGAAGAAGCCATCGGGCGGTTTCAATATTCCCACGTTCACTTGGGTTGCGTGGATTGCCATCATCGGCTGCATTGCGGCATGGATGCTGTTGCACAGCAAATTGACGCCGCAGGGCGCGCCGTTGTCCACCATGGATTTCTTTCAGAAATTCCGGGCCAGCCAGATTGCCTCGGCCAGCGTCAACATGAGTCAGCAGATGTCGGACACAGCAGACATCATTGGGACGTATTACAAGGTGGACAAGGATGGGAAGATCCTCGAACCGAAGGCGGAGGTGCCGTTTGTCGTCCCGAATGTTCAATTGACCCCAAGTCTGAAAGAGGAGTTGCAGTTAAGTCCCGGCAAATCCGACAACATCAAGTTCCTACAACCCAATGCGATGCTCTCGGCGCTGGGCTACAATCTTTTATTTTTTCTCGGCATCGCCCTGTTGTTCTGGTTCTTTTTCATCCGGCAGATCAAGCTTGCCGGAAAGGGCGCCTTGAGTTTCGGCAAAAGCAAGGCCCGGCTGCTGGCGAAGGAACGGAATAAAGTCACGTTTAAAGATGTCGCCGGAGTGGACGAAGCCATCGAGGAAGTCTCCGAGCTGGTTGAATTTTTGAAGGATCCGAAGAAATTCCAGCGGCTCGGCGGACGCATTCCCAAAGGCGTGCTGATGGTTGGCCCGCCTGGCACTGGAAAAACCTTGCTGGCGAAAGCAATCGCCGGCGAAGCCGATGCTTCATTTTTCAGCATCAGCGGCTCGGACTTTGTGGAAATGTTCGTCGGCGTCGGCGCAAGCCGCGTGCGCGACATGTTCGAGCAGGCGCGCAAAAACACGCCGTGCCTTGTTTTCATCGACGAGATTGACGCGGTCGGCCGCTCGCGCGGACATGGTCTCGGCGGCGGCAACGATGAGCGCGAGCAGACACTCAATGCGCTGCTCGTCGAGATGGACGGCTTTGACACGCAGGAAGGCATCATCATCATCGCGGCGACAAACCGCCACGACGTGCTCGATCCGGCGTTAATGAGGCCCGGACGCTTTGACCGCCAGGTGGTCGTCAATTTGCCGGACGTGCGCGGTCGCGAAGGCATTTTGAAGGTCCACGCCAAGAACGTGAAACTGGAGCCGGGCGTGGATTTGTCCATCATCGCGCGCGGCACGCCGGGTTATTCCGGCGCGGAACTGGCTAATTTATTGAACGAAGCCGCTTTGCTTGCGGCGCGCTTGAACAAGAAGGCCGTCGGTATCAGCGAATTGGAAGAGGCGCGCGACAAGGTCCGCTGGGGACGCGAGCGCCGCAGCATGGCGATGTCCCTCGAGGAAAAACGCGCCACCGCCTGGCACGAGGCCGGTCACGCGCTCGTCAATGTTTTGCTCAAGCACACGCATCCGCTGCACAAGGTCACCATCATTCCGCGCGGCCGCGCGCTCGGCGTAACGATGTCGCTGCCGAAGGAGGACATGTTGAACATGCGCCGGAAGCAGGCGATTGACACCATCATCATGACGATGGCCGGACGCATCGCGGAGGAATATGTGACCGAGGACATTTCCAGCGGCGCGGCGATGGACATCCAGCAGGCCACGCAACTGGCCAAGGCGATGGTCATGCACTGGGGCATGAGCGAGAAGCTTGGCAACGTGCTTTACGGCGACGGCCCTGAATACGTTTTCTTGGGACGCGACATGATGTCGCGCTCGAAGGATTACAGCGAGCAGACCGCGCAGGATATTGACGCGGAGGTCAAGCGTCTCATTGACGAGGCGAACAACACTGCGAAGGAAATGATCGGCGCCAACCGCGACAAACTGGAAATCATCGCCAACGCGCTGCTCGAATACGAAACCCTCGACGGCACGCAGGTCACGGAAATCATGCGCACGGGCACGTTCACGCCGCCGCCGGTGTTACCGGGACAGGCCGGACCGATGATGGGCGCGCCCGCCGGAACGCCGCTGCCCGAGACGCCGCCCAAACCCGCGCCGCCAAAATTGCCCGGCCTCGGCACGCCGTCGCCCGCGCCGGCATGAAGTCAGCTTGATTGAATTTCTGGAAGCCGCTTGCCGCTCAAGACGGGCGCGAGGCAGAGGAGGAACTGGACTTCACATCATGTCGGCCGTTGAAGTCTTGGTGACAAAATCCCGCAGATAAAACAACACATTCGCAGAACCATCAGCGGCGGGCAGGGGAATTGAGCGTCCTGCCTTTCGCTGTGACTTTATTGGACATGGGTGGAGTTTGGAAAACGTCCATGAAATATTGAGGCGTTCGCGGCACAGATCATTTCACGGCTTCTGCGATGCCGGAGCCGGAATTGTTCCGTCGTTCAAGTCCGGGTCGAACTTGCGGGCCGGTTCCGTTGACGTGGAAGAATTGCTCCCGCCTGCCCAAAGACTGCCGGCCTGATCGGGTGTGAGCGTTGCGACCGGCTTGAATTTTTCTCCGGCCATGTAATCCAGCAGCGAGCGGCGCAATTGCTGCAACTCCGAACCACCGCGCTCGCTGTCCAGATTGATGGCAGAAATCAGCAGGCGGCCCGGCCCGATGTTGCACTCGAAAATCACGCCGAGTTTCCAATTGCGGTTCCAGTCGTCAATCGCCCAGACGATCGGCTTCAGCTCGCGGGGCGCGGCGGTGAGGTTCACCGAGCGGACGTTGTTCACGAGTTGGGTCCACTGCCAGTCGCAGTTCGCTTCGGTGGGAAATTCCGCGAGGGCGGGGGAGTTGGTGTCGCAGAGCAGGCCGAGCATCGCGTCGAATTTCGCATTTGGATTTTGCGGCGGACGGACGGTCATCTGGATGTTCCAGAACACCGGAACATTCTTCATCGGCGGACATTTTGTCGGATCGAGATCGCCGGCAGCGGGCATGAAAAGAACTTTGCCGCCAGCGGCAAGCCGCGTTGCGGCCTCGCTCCAATCGTGCGTCACCAGCACATCGGATGGCGTGTTCGTGTCCACTTGCGCCGGATAGAGCCAGAAATTCCAGTCGTTTTCAAAATGTTCTCCTGTTGCTGAATCTATGGAGACAAAAAGCTTATATCTCGCCGGTGCGGGCAATTTGCCCAAGTCCATGCTGAAACTTCCACTTTTGCCTTTAAAACCGACTGGAATATCAGTCACAGCTCCCCATGTGATATCACCGCTGACCACTTTTCCATTTTCATCGCGAACCCCAAAGCGGAAAGGTGTTTTCAGCGTGGTTTGTCCAAAATTTGCCACGCCATATTCCGTCTCAATTTTTTCATCCGTCGAGAAAATGCGTTTCTTGAGCCAAGCCAGCGGAACGACCGGGCCGCAGAATTTTCTGAACTCCTCCGCCGTCACATAGCTCTTCGGCTCCCAGAACGCATCCACGACGCCGATGAGCGCGGTGCCCTGGCCGAGATAATCATGCAGGTCGAGCAGTTGAAAACCGGACAGGCCGGGCGTGCGCAGGTTGGCCTCGATTTCTTCTTTGTAGCATTCCACCTGAAAACGACCGGATGCCCAGGCGAAATCCTTGTCCTCGTCCAGCACGCCATTTTGTTCCGCGATGTATTTAAAAATGTCGTAATTGCCCGGTTTCAAGTAGCCCGTGAATTTGTTTATCACGTCGAAATCGGGATACGCGCACCACTGGCCGACCTCGTGCGCGAGGACGGGGATGTGGACGGTGTCGAGCGCATCGCGATAATCGCCGCCGAACCAGCCGGAGGTGTTGCGCAAATTGCCATTGCCGAAGCGGACGAGTGAGGCGTATTGCGCGCCGCCAAAGACCTGCGACTGGTCGGACCAGCCGGTGCCGGCGGAATACAGCCGGCGGTTGTCGTTCAGATAATTGGTGGCGGCCCATTGCGGCGTGAAGCGCGAGTAGTTGCGCGGCTCGTTGCTCGGCGAAAGCAGGATGAAGGACGGATGATTGCCGTAGGCGGCGAGGATGCGCGCGGTTTCGTCGTCCAGCCACTGCTTCATCTCCGGGTTGCCGAAATCAGCCCACAAGCCGCATTCCGGCTGGAGATAAAATCCCATTTCGTCGGCGGCTTCAAACGCGGCTTCGGGCGGACACCACGAGTGGAAACGGATGCCGTTCAACCCGTAATCCTTGCAGGTCTGGATGATTTTCTTCCAAGACTCGACATCCATCGCCGGATAACCCGTGATCGGAAACTCGCCACCGTCATGCGTGAGCCGCAGGTTGACAGGACGAGCGTTGATGAGGAGGTCTTTGTCGTTGTGCGTGATTTCGCGGAGGCCAAAGGCAATCATCTGAGAATCCAGTTTTTCATTATTATTTGAGTCTGTAATGATAGCCGAGAGATTTTGACGTATTGGGCTAAATTCGTCCCAACTAGCTGCATCGGGCGAAAGTTCTAGCTTCGTTTCAAAGTTTGTGCCAAGCAGTGGAACCTGAATTTGGATTTTTGTTACCCCACTGCCGTGACCGCCGCCGCCGCGATTTTGAGTGAATGCCATCAATGATAATTGAACAGATGTTATGCGAGGGCTGGAGTTGCCTATTCGTCCTCGGACTATAATTGATCTGTATTCCAAATTTGGGAAAACCTGCAAGTCCTCAATCCAAACCAGCGGCGTGCTGCGCAATTCAATTTTCCCCACGATGCCGTTCCACGCCGCGCCGAGCGAGTCGGAGATGCTGTGGGAATCAACTAAGTGTCCCCGCGCCGGAAGTTGCAGGCGGTTGTCCACGCGGATGGTCAACCGGTGTTTGCCCGGTGTCAGCATGCCGAGGTCGGTGATGTGCGGCGCAACGAGGCTGTTGTTCGCGGGAAATTCCTTGTCGTCCACCCAGACTGTGCTTTGCCAGTGTGCGCGCTCCAGAAAAAGCGTGAAATGGCGGCCCCGCCAGCCGGCGGGAATCTCGATGTCGCGCTGATACCACGCTGCGCCGAGATAATGCTTCGGCGGCTGGGAAAGAAATGGCACTTCCACGTGACCCGGCTGGGAAAAATGGTCGCGCAGGCTCGCGGGCTGGATTTTCCACCACGCATCGCCGAGCGTGAGCACCCACGGCGTGTCGGTGCTGATGTCGTCGCCGTAGCCTTGCGCCTGGAGAATGCCGGGCAATTTGATTTTGTCCGGCAAATCTTTGGCGAACCACTGCTCGTTCGTCCCAACGTCGTTGCGGTCGAGGGCAAAGCGCCATTCGCCGGCGAGCGGGATGGTTTCGGCAGCGCGCAAGGCTGTGGCTGCCAGGCAAGCCGCGATAAAAATTGGCAGTAAAATAATCCGTTTCATATTTTTGGATGAATCATCTAGTCCACGAGGTCGCGTTCAATTTGTTCGAGCGATTTGTTTTTCGTTTCCGGCAGCTTGAAGAAAATGAAAACAAAGCCGAGGACGCAAATCGCGGCATAAAGCCAGAAGGTTCCTGCTGAACCGAGCTTTGCGTTCAAAATCGGAAACGTGTAGGTCAGGATGAAGCACGCGATCCACAGCGCGCTCACGGCCACTGACATCGCCGCGCCCCGGATGCGATTCGGGAATATCTCCGAAATGACCACCCACGTCACCGGCGCGAGCGACATGGAATAACACGCGATAGCCGCCAACACGAGCAGCAGCATCGGCAGACCGGTCACGGACGCATGGTAGCAGAAGCCCAGAACCAGATAGATGACCGCAAGCCCGGCCGCGCCGAACAGCATCAGCGGTCGCCGGCCGCCGCGATCCACCACGCCGAGCGCGACGAAGGTGAACGCCAGGTTCACCGAGCCGGTCCACGCGATGTTGCTCAACACGCTCGAAATGTCGTAACCGGCGGCCTTGAAGATTTCCTCGGCGTAATTAAAAATCACGTTGATGCCGCACCACTGCTGGAACACCGCCAGGCCAACGCCCAGCATCAGTACCTTCGTCATTTTAGGGTCGAGCAAATCGGCGAAACGGACACGCTGGATTTCCCCGCTCGCCAGCGTGGAATTGATTTCCGCCATCGCCGCCGTGCCGTAATTCTCGCCGCCGATTTTTTTCAAAATGGATTTTGCGTTCTCCGGTTTCCCATTTTTTGCCAGCCAGCGCGGGCTTTCGGGAACAAAAAACATTCCGACGAAAAACAGCAGCGACGGCACGGCGGTCAGTCCGAACATCCAGCGCCAGCCCTGCTGGCCGAACCACGAATTGCGGATGAATTCATCCGTTGCGCCCGCCGGCAGATTCCGCACGAGCGACCAATTGATTACCTGTGCCAGTAGAATCCCGACGACGATGGTGAGCTGGTTGATGGAAACCAGTTTGCCGCGCATCTGCGCCGGCGCGATTTCGGCGATATACATCGGCGACAAATTGGACGCCAGGCCTATGGCCACGCCGCCGAGCATCCGCCAGAAGATGAAGATGGAAAAGTTGCCCGCGAGCGCATTGCCGAGCGACGTCACGGCGAACAGGAACGCCGACAGAATCAGCAGTCGTTTGCGGCCGAACTTGTCGCTCAACGCGCCGGCTGCAAGCGCGCCGACAAGACAGCCGATGAGCGCGCAACTGTTCGCCCAGCCGATTTGCGCCTCGCTGGTCAGTTGAAAATAGCGCTGGAAAAACGGCTTCGCGCCGCCGATGACCACCCAGTCCCAGCCAAACAGCAGGCCACCGAGCGCAGCGACACTGGAAATGAGCCAGATGTAGCCGAGATTCAATTCGGCTTTGAGATTCGAAGATTCTGTCGGAATCGTGGTGATCATGATTTTCCTTTTTGCTGAAAATATTCCGTCCACAAATCCGCTGCGAGAGCGTGGTTCGGGTCGCGCCGAAGAACCTCTTGCAAAGGTTTTTTCATCTTCATTTTTTGGCCAAGCCCCAAATGAGCTTGCGCCTGCAAAAACAATGCGCCTGTTTCCTGGCGAAATTGCAGATTGTCGTCGAATAAGAGCATGGTCGGCAGTGAGGTGGCGAAGTAATCAATCTTCGCTTCGGTTTTTTGCAGCGTTTGCGCGTAGTCCAGCAGTGCGCGGAAAAGTTTTTTAGCCTCCGCCTGACGGCCCAGCTTTTCCAGTGACAACGCGGAGTAAAAAGTCATTTCCGAAAATGCGCGAATGCTCATTTCCTGAAAATCGCCATTGAACGTCGCGGCGGCGAGCCAGTGTGTGCGCGCGGATTTCTTTTCGCCGAGCAAATCCAGCGCAACGCCGAGCGAGTAATATATGTCGCTTTGGTTTGCCAGCAGATGCTTCGCCTCGCCAAGATTCGAGGGTGATTTCAGGGCTTCCTCGAAATGGCTCGCGGCACACGGATAGTCGTGGTGGGCCAACGCTTCACGTCCGAGTGCAAGCTGCGTGCGGACGTGCTGTCCAAGCGCCGCGCCTTCGCCACCCTCCCAAGGCTGAAACTTGCGCTTGGCCAGTAATTGCATCGCCTCGACGTGACGACCGGTTAGGTTCAACAGCGCGCATAATTCCACCGTCAAATCGTCGCGTTGTGAAACAAGCCGTGGGTGCTTTTTCAGTTCGCGCAGGCGCTTCGCCGGTGTTTCACCCAGCCGTTTCCAAAGCTGGTCGCGCTCGAACAACAGTCGCGCATCGCTGGGATTGGCGCGAAACGCCTTGTCGTAAGCAGCGCGCGCTTTTGCGGGCTGCTTTGAAATGTTGAAATAGCCGATGCCGAGGTTGCGCCAGACGATGGAGAAGCTAGGATCGAGCTTTGCGGATTTTTCCCAGAGCTTGATGGCTTCGGCGTGACGGCGGCGGTCGTAAAACAGGTTGCCGAGGTAATACGGCACCTTGGCGTCGCGCGCAGATGCGCGCATCGCTGATTCCAGAACCGCGATTTCTTCCAGCCGCGACGGGAAACAGTAATCAGGTGCGAGAGCGGTGGCTTGCTTGAAATATTTCAACGCGGTTCTTGAGTGACCGGTTTTTTCGTGCAGCCAGCCGAGTGTGTAATGCGCCAACGGCATCGCGCCCCAGCTTTGGTCTGGCAAATCTCGAGATACCGCGCCCGCATATTTTAGCAACTCAATCGCTTCGATGAAAAGACCAAGCCGGGCAAAATCATGAGCGAGGTCGAGTGCCGTCTGCAAGTCGCACTTCAACTTCTGTCCGGACAAATGCCGCGCCCACCGGTCGATTGGGTCGAGCGCGAGCGTTTCGAGGAGCAGCGCCTTGGCTTCCGCGTCGCGTTTCAGTTTGCGGAGGACAACGGCTTTGACATTTCGCGCGCGGAGATTGTCGGTGTCGAAACGCAACGAGCGGTTCAAATGTTCCAGCGCTGTCGTCCAGTTTTTCCGGCAGCAATCAATCTCCGCCAGCGCGTGGTAGCCAGCCGCCATCCACGCATGGTTCCAGCACGCTTTGTAAAAGGCGTCGTAAGCCTCGTCGTCCCGGCCAAGATGCCGCAGGCACAAGCCAAGATGGTAAAACGCCTCGCCGTCATAAGGATTTGCGTTGCGGCGCGTCAGTCGTTCGATGGCTTTGCGGAAATGCTTTTCGGCTTCGATAAATTTGCCGCGCCGGAGATGCCACAAGCCCATCGCATTATTGCAGCGAGAATCCAGTGGGTCGCGGCGCAAGGCTTCGCGCCAATACAAAGTAGGACAGCGCGTTGCATGGCGGTATTGCTCAAGGTGCAGGCCGGTGATGTAGAGTTCGTCGTTGCTTTCGATGTCCGCCGGTGCAGGTGGCTCGGTGGCGGGTGGCGGGACTTCGCCTTTCACTCGCAGCTTCGGCTGGTAGGAAATGACTTCCCGACCGTTCTTATCCGCAATGCTTAGAAGTAAATCCGTTTCAGAGATTCCATGTGGTAGCTTGATTTCTTTGACGAACGGCAAGCCCGGCGCGAAATCACGGGCGGCGGAGAAAAGCTTTTTGCCTTCGCCCATGAGGACGATTTTCGCGCCGGAAAATATGCGCGTCACGGAAACGCCGAAGCGAACTTTCCCGTTCTCAATCTTCAGGCTGACCGCCGCATCGAGATTCGCGTGCTGGGCGGGGCCGATTTTCTGGATGGGATACCAGAACTGGCTCCACGTTTTCGTTTCGCCGGGCTGGAGAAAGCTGAAGTCGGGCTGGTTGTCGGTATAGACGCCGGCCATGATTTCGATGTAAGGCGCGTGCTCACCGTTTTCGTCTGCGTCGGTCAAATGCCGGTCCCAGGCGTAGCCGAAGTCATGATTGCCCCACGTCCACTGTTTCTTGCCGGGAGAAATGTGGTGGTTGGCGATGTGGACGATGCCGGCCTGCGCCTTGTAATCGTAGCCGCCGAAGAAATCCTCCTTGCCGCCCATGCACATGTAGCTGCACGGCGTCGTGATGTTGGCGTAGAACGACAGATCGTTTGGCGCGTAGAATGGGGTCTGGGATTTGGCGTCTGGGTTCCGGGGATTATTAGAGAAGCGCGGTGGGACGAATTGTTTTGGGATTTCATTCTGCGAAACTCCCCTGCGCCCGCGTTCGCCATAATTCACCCCGTAATAAAATCCCTGCGCCAGCGGATACTCGCTCATCGAGCGGCGCGCATGGTCGGCGACGTAATAAACGTCCGGCGGGAAAAAACTTTGATACGCTTCATGCACGCGCGTGGCGACGTTCGCCCACCAGAGAAAAGTTTGCGTGAATGGCGTGCGGTTATAGACGCGCACTTTCAATTCCAGATACGCGCGCCCCGGATGCAGGCAGACGCCGTGCATGCCTTTCATCCGCGTCATCGGGTCGTGGTCGCTGCACCAGATGATCTTCGAGCCATCCGCGCACTCTTCAATTTCAAAATCCACGGGCAGAAAAGTTGCGGGCCGGTGATGCTGCGGCCAATTAAACTCGATGCCGCCGGAAATCCACGGTCCGGCCAGGCCGACAAGCGCCGGCTTGATGACGCGCTGGTTGTAAATCAGGTCGTAGCCGTTGGTCTTGTCCTGCAAAACGTGGATGCGCCCGCCGAGTTCGGGCAGCACCATCGCGCGGAGAAATTCGTTTTCCATCCAGATGGCCTTCCATTTCCGGTTTACGGGCTTTTCTGCGATGCGGTCGGTGAAGGGCAGGGGATACACCTTGCCGCTGCTGCCCTGATACACGCGCTTTTCCAGAAACATCGGATTTTTGTCCGGCGGTGCGGGCAAATAAGTGGGAATGACGAGGTTCTCGACGCGGACACGAATTGTTGATGGTTTGGCCATGTTTGGTGTCAGGCGACAAACTAGCGGAAAGCCGCGTCTGATTGAATCACAAAATCTGGCTATGCCTTTGCCGCTTTGATCAGACCAGCAATCAAGCCATCCGTCGTATGTTCCTTCGCCTCGAATGCCGGCTCCAGCTTCAGCGCGCGGATGGTCTTGCTCGTTTCGGGGCCGATGGAGGCGATTTTCAATTTCGGGAATTGCTTCACCAGCTTCGGCAGGTCAAACCGCGCGTGGAAATGTTCCACCGTCGAGCTGCTCGTGAACGTCACCCAGTCCGCGCCTTCCACCAGTAACCGCGCGCCCGCGCCGGCGGGGTCTTCGGTCTCGGCCACGGTTTTGTAAATCGCGATGTCGTCCACGATCGCGCCCAATTCCTCCAGCGCCTCCGGCAATTCGCGGTTCGCCACTTCCGCCCGCAGCAGGCACATCTTCAAATTCTCGATGGTCTCGAACTTGGTGAATGCCTCTGC
>Ga0181534_10000297_pt1 | contig 35859 bp, 34 predicted proteins | sample PEATcosm2014_Bin_37_FD_119758 | JGI IMG/M metagenome (GOLD analysis project Ga0181534, IMG submission 119758) | Peatland microbial communities from MTU Mesocosm Facility, Houghton, MI, USA - PEATcosm2014_Bin17_10_metaG | ecosystem: Environmental > Terrestrial > Soil > Wetlands > Peat | place...
GGACGAACACCGCGCCGGGCAACTACTCAGAGCGCATCGTCCGCGAGAATTTTCTCATTCCATTTCAAGCCGCCGTGCAGGAAGCGCATGTGGGCAGTGTGATGGCATCGTATAACGAAATTGACGGCGTGCCTTCGCACATCAATCACTGGCTGTTGGGCAAGGTGCTGCGCCAGGAGTGGGGATTCGGGGGCTATATTACTTCGGATGGCGATGGATTACAGATGCTGGTCGCGACGCACCATGTGGCCTATAACAACGCCGACGCGGCGCGACTGGGCATTGACGCGGGAGTGGAATACGATCTCTCCGACGGCTCGGTTTACCACACACTGCTCGCGCAAGTGAAGCAAGGAATTGTGCCGGAGAGCGAAGTGGATCGCGCTGTTGCGCATGTGCTAGCGACTAAGTTCCGGCTCGGACTCTTCGAAAATCCCTTTGTAGATCCCGATTATGCCGAGAAGACGACCAACAGCGAAGAGCATCGCCAGCTAGCCTTGCAGGCCGCGCGCGAAGCGATTGTGCTGCTGAAGAACGACAAGAATCTCTTGCCGCTCGATCTCTCAAAGCTCAAAAATATTGCCGTCATCGGACCCAATGCCGCCGATCTTCATATCGGCGGATATGCGCGCGATCCGGGACAGGGCGTGAGCATTTTGGACGGTATCAAAGCGCGCGTAGGCTCGAAAGCCAACGTGATTTATACCGAGGGCTGCAAGATCACCAACGCGCCGCAGGGGTACAAGGGTTGGTGGGCGAACGATGTTCAGTTGATTGCCCCAAAGACGCAGACCGCATCGATTCAAGCCGCAGTGGATGCGGCCAAAAAGTCCGATGTGGCGATTCTGGTGGTGGGCGAGAACGAAAGCACCAACCGCGAAGCGTGGGCGGAGATTCATCTGGGTGATCGCGACTCGCTGGACCTGCTGGGCGCGCAGAATGATCTGGTGAAAGCGGTGGTGGAAACCGGCACACCTACAGTGGTGCTACTACTCAACGGCAGAGCGCTCTCCGTCAACTACATCGCCGAGAAGGTTCCTTCTATTCTGGAGGGGTTTTATCTGGGCGAGGAAGGCGGGACCGCGGCGGCAGAAGTAATCTTCGGCGATGTGAATCCCGGCGGCAAGCTGCCGATTACCTTTCCGCACTCGGTAGGCGATCTGCCGGATTTCTACAATCACAAGCCATCCGACAATCGCAGCTATGAGTTCAGCACACGGCAGCCGTTGTTTCCGTTTGGCTATGGGCTGAGCTATTCCAGCTTCAAATTCGACAACCTGCGCGTAGAGCCAACGCAGATCTTGACCGGCGGAACGGCGAAGCTCAGTGTGGATGTGACCAACACAGGAAGCCGCGCGGGCGATGAGGTGCCGCAGCTTTATATTCACCCGAAGGTTTCTGATGTGACGCAACCGGTCGAGCGGCTGGCGGGCTTTGAGCGCATCGCGCTGAAGCCGGGCGAGAAAAAGACAGTTGAATTCAAGATCACGCCGGAGATGCTTGCGGTGCTGAATATCGACATGCACAAGGTGGTTGAGCCGGGTATTTATGAGTTGATGGTGGGGCCGAGTTCGGACAAGACGACAACTGTGAAGTTGGCCGTCGCCAGCCCGAATGGAGGGACGGGCGCGCCGCCGCTGCCACCGGGGCCGGCCGGTTCAGAATCCGGTCTGGTAAGCAGCTTTGACGATCTGAAGGTTGCGGCCAATTACGGCTCGTGGATGGGCGCGGGGGACTCGATGAATGGCGGGAAGTCCACGGCCACGCTTGCGGTTGTGCAGCCGGGCGCCGATGGCACCAAAGGCGCGCTCGAAGTAACTGGTGAAGTGATCGGCGGCCAGCCGATCCCTTTCAGCTTTGCCGGCGCTCTTTTTTCGCCGGGTTCGTCGCCAATGCAGCCGGCAAACCTCTCCAGCAAAAGGGGCATCAGCTTCTGGGCCAAAGGAGACGGAAAAACCTACACGCTGGTTGTTCTGACCGAAGCCCGCAACGGCCAGAACGGGCCGCCGGCGGTGACCAGCTTTGTTGCCGGACCGGAGTGGAAGCAGTACAGCTTTCCCTTCTCGACCTTTGAGACCGACGGCAGCGATCTGACGGGGCTGGGCTTTCTGCATGTGCAGGAGCCGGGGAAGTTTCAGTTCGAGCTGGACGAGGTGGAGATCAAATGAGCAGCACAAAAACAAGTCCGAACAAGCAACGGCCCGGAATCAATTCCGGGCCGTTGCTGTAGTTGGAGTGCTTGGTTAGGACTGCCCACCGCCGCCACCGGGGCGACCGCCGCGACGACGGCGACGACGGCGATTGGGATCGTTGGGCTTGGGCCGGCCTCCGCCGCCAGCAGCAGCGCCTACAGGCTGACCGGCAGCAGCCGGCGCGCCTTCCACGCGATTGAAGTTCGGCTCGTTCTCTTCGTCAAACTCCTCGCCGTCTTCCTCGTCGAACTCGTCTCCACCCTCGATCAGAATGGTGCTCTGATTGGTGCTGGGCTGACGATCATCGAACTCGTGGCGGGGCTTGGCAGGAGCCTCCGAAGCAGGAATCTCCGCCTGGCTGTGATTCTCAGCTGGTGCAGACTGGGCCAGCTTGGCCTTCTGCTCCTTAATCAATGCCTTGCGGCTGAGCTTGATGCGGTTGCCTTCGATCGCCAGAACCTTGACCATGATCTGATCGCCTTCGTTCAGCTCGTCTTTGACTTCCTTGACGCGATGCTCGGCGATCTCGGAAATATGCAACAAGCCGTCGGTGCCAGGGAAAAGCTCAACAAACGCGCCGAACTCGGCCAAGCGAACAACCTTGCCCAGATAAATCTTGCCGATCTCCGGAACAGCAGTGAGGTTGCCGATGATTTCGAGCGCCTTCTTCAAGCCCTCGCCATCGCTCGAAGCCACGGTGACTTTGCCTGTGTCATCGACGTCGATCTTTGCGCCGGTCTGCTCAATGATGCCGCGGATGGTTGCGCCGCCCTTGCCGATCAGATCGCGGATCTTGTCGGTGGGAATCATCACGGTTTCGATGCGCGGTGCGTATGCCGAACGCTCGGTGCGCGGTCCGTCGAGCACTGCATCCATCTTGTCGAGGAGGAAAAGCCGTCCGCGCTTCGCCTGCGCCATTGCCTGCTCAAGGATCTCGCGCGTCAGGCCGCCGATCTTGATGTCCATTTGCAGCGCGGTAATGCCCTTGCGGGTTCCGGCCACCTTGAAGTCCATATCGCCGTAATGATCTTCAGCGCCGGCAATATCGGTGAGGATTGCGTAGTCGTCGCCTTCCTTGACCAGGCCCATCGCCACACCCGCAACCGCGCCCTTGAGGGCGATGCCGGAGTCATAGAGTGCGAGGCTTGCGCCGCAGACCGAAGCCATCGATGAAGAGCCGTTGGATTCGAGAATGTCGGAGACGATGCGGATGGTGTAGGGCGAATCAGCGGCTTCGGGCAGAACCGCGGCGATAGCCCGCTCGGCCAGTGCGCCGTGGCCGATCTCGCGGCGACCAGTGCCGGTCATGCGGCCGGTTTCGCCCACAGAAAACGGCGGGAAGTTGTAGTGCAGCATGAAGGGCTTCTTCTTCTCGCCCTCGTAGCTTTCGAGACGCTGTCCATCGTCCTGCGTACCCAGCGTGGCAGTAACCAAGGCCTGGGTCTCACCGCGTGTAAACAAAGCTGATCCGTGGGTACGGGGCAAAACGCTGGTCTCGATGGTGATCTCACGAATCTCATCGAAGGCGCGGCGGTCAGGGCGGATGCGATCCTTGGTGACCTGGGCGCGGAAGATGCGCTCGCGCAGATGCTCGTAGTAGGTTCCGAGCTTCTTCTTCGCGCCTGCGTCATCGGCGGGCAGCGCGGCGGCAAGCTCGTCCTTGATCTGCTTGATCAGCGCGTAGCTCTCGGTCTTGCCGTGCACTTTGGTATCCAGCGCGTCCTTGAGCCGGTCACCGACTTTGGCGTACAGCTCGTCGTAATAGGCCTGATCGAACTCCGGCGCAGTAAAGCTGCGCTTGGGCTTGCCAGCTTTGGCAACCAGCTCGTCGATCGCAGCGACAATCTTCTTGATCTCGGTATGCGCAAACTCGATGGCCCCGAGGATGACTTCTTCGGTCTCTTCCTTGGCGCCCGACTCGATCATCACGATGCCGTCTTTGTGGCCGACAACCATGATGTTGACAGTGGTTTCAGCACGCTCGGCGTAAGTAGGATTGATGACGAACTCGCCATTCACGCGGCCCACGCGCACTGCGCCAACCGTGGCGCTGAAGGGAATGTCAGAGAGCGCGAGAGCGGCTGCCGCGGCATTGATGCCGACGACGTCAGGATCGTTCTCCTTGTCCGCGGAGAAGACCAGCGCAATCACCTGCGTCTCATTGCGGAAGCCGTCGGGGAACAACGGGCGAATCGGGCGGTCGATCTGGCGGCTGGTGAGAACTTCCTTCTCGCTGGGCCGGCCCTCGCGCTTGATGAAGCCGCCGGGGATGCGCCCGCCTGCATAGGTGTACTCACGGTAATCGACGGTGAGCGGGAAAAAGTCGATGCCCTCGCGTGGGTCGGGCGAGGCCACGGCTGTGGCCAGTACAACGGTTTCGCCCGTGGTGACCAGGGCTGCGCCTGAGGCTTGCTTGGCCATGCGCCCGGTCTCAAAGACCAGCCGCTTGCCGCCGGCAAGCTCGACAGCTACTTCTTGCTTAGACATAGTGTCCTCTTTTCAGTTTTTTCGCTTGGGAAACTTGGATTTTTGATCCGGAAGGCGGGAACTCAGTGGCGATGGGCTGGACAGAATGCAGGGTAAAAGCAGGATACGCGCAAGAGAGTGTGGGAAGCTGCGCGGGGGAGCAGATTCTCCCCGTCCTATAACTGCGGCTTGCGCACAGCCGATAGCTATGCGCAAGCCCTGGCAGCGGGTTGAGTTCGCCAGGTGCACCAAGGCCCCAGGTTCTGGGTGAAACCGAGGCCCTGACCAAAAACCGGTCTGGGCGCTTCCGGGTCAAGGGGTTCTTCAAGGTTGGCTTTCGTCTACTTACGGATCCCGAGCTTGCCGATGACATCGCGATAGCGGTCCGCATCGTGCGTTTTCAGGTAATCCAACAGACGGCGTCGCTTGCTGACCAACTGCAAAAGACCACGCCGCGAGGCATGATCCTTCTTGTGCGTCTTGAAGTGTTCGGTCAGTTCAGCGATACGCGCACTCAGGATGGCAATCTGGACTTCGGGTGATCCGGTGTCAGATTCGTGAGTACGGAAACTTTCGATCAGCGTGGTTTTCTTAGCAGTCGCCAGCACGGCGTGTGTTACTCCTCTTGTCTTCTCAGGTCCACTCTCAAAGTGTCTAACGTGAGATTAACATGAATGGGGGTTCGGACGCCATTCTCCCTTACCTTTGAGAAACACGGCAAACCCAAACCGGTCAACGCGCGCCGAAGCGGAAAAGGCGGTTGTCAAAGCGTTCTTTAATGACCTCGGCGATTTCGATTTTCTTGGTGTCGGGATGCTCGGGATTCAGCAGAACATTCCAGGTATGGGGAGCTATCACCGAGGGTACCCGCGCCAGCGCCGTTGCCCTGGCAGCAAGCCACGCATCGCCTATGCTGCGCGTCAATCCGAGGTCACGCTTCCAATCGGCTCCGGCTGGAGGATCAAGAGCCTGAATCGCAATACCATCAGGGACTGAAATTTTGAGGAGCGTGTAAGAATCCGGAAAGTCTTCACTATCTACTTCAAGGTGAACAAGCGTCTCAACCAGCGCGGATGTCGGCGATTCCGCCATATAAACAATTCTTGAGCCGGCTCTATGCCAACGGCCACTAGATTTGAGTCCGCCCTCACCATTCAAGTCAGGGTAATTGCTGATACGCCAGAGGAGTCCTAGCCCGATAGTAGTCATAGATTCGTTCCTCGTCAATTACTACTACTATCGGCAATTATTAGAATTTCATTACCTTCGTACTTTACTAAACACTCATAATGTCTTTTATTGAGACACAAGCTGTACTGTAGCGATACATTTAGGTCGCTTCGATTCGCTTCAGGCGAAAACGCCTTCATCAATCTGATAAAGCATCTCTTCCACCAATTGACCGCCAAGATCCGACCGCATCATACCAAGCGGCGAAATGCCCTCGAAGCGCTCCTTGGGCTTTGAAAACCAACGGCGAGCCTTATCAGGATCGCCAAAAACCTTCACCCCGAGCGCATAGAGCCGGGCAACGCGCGCAAGCCGGTCCGCCTCATCGAAACTCAACGGTTCCTGCTTTTGCCGTCGGTGCTTCAGGGTGCGAGCCGGAATAACAACTTCCAGAAAATCCTTAATTTCAAAGCCGGAGTAAGCCGAAAACTCATCCAGAGCGGTGAGCGGCACACCCTGCCGCGCTGCTTCCCAATCCAATTTGAAGACGGAGGGTGGGGTCACGGGAACAGAAACGGCTTGGCTCATAGGGACATTATGCCACAATTAACGCGGCATTTTGTCCAAGGTCACACGTCAGGCACATCGACGGACCTTCTATCTTTGGAAGAATTGCGTTGGCACAGTAGCCTGCAACGGCTCCATCGCCCCAAACCGGTCAACGGCTTTCAGAGCGAAAGATCCCCGTGTTGAGCCGTTCCTTTATGACCTCAGCGACTTGAACCTGTTTTGCGTCTGGGTGTTCGGGATTGAGCAGGTAGTTCCAGGTTTGGGGCAGGATGGCGGAGGGGACGCGGGCCAGAGGGGTTTCAGAAGCGGCAAGCCAGGCATCGCCAATTGCCCGTGTTACCTCGGGATGCTCCCGCCAATCGGGTTGGGGAAGTTTGCTCAACGACTTCATCCGGCATTCTTCTGCAACAGAGACTTGAAGCAACTGATAAACGCGCGGAAGGTCTCCGTCTGCATCCGGGTCCATCAAGCTGGCAACATGCTCCAGCATCGCGCCCGCGGCGCTCTCCGCCAAATACACAATCGCCCGCCCCGAGCTATGCCATCGGGACGCAGCGCCGCGTGAACCTTTGCCGCTCAAATCCGAGTAATTGCTGATACGCCAGAGAGTCTTCATAAATGGCAGCGTCCACGGCTGATCGCCTAAACGAACATCCCCTCGTCAATCTGAATTAGAAACTGCCGGACCGCGCGTTCTCCCGCTTCGGTTCTCAACAGCGACAGAGCTGTCTTTTCGTCGAATCGACGCTTCTTGGCGGTGAGCCACTTCCTGCCGCTTTCGCTATCACCGTATACCTTGACTGCCATCTCGTAGATGCTCACAACCCGCGTCAGCCTTTCGTTCTCCTCCATCGTCAACGGGGCCTGAAGCGAGCGACTGCTCTTCGGTGTGCGCGGATCGATCACAACATCCAGCAACTCCTCCGCGGCAAGGCCGGAAAAGGCGGCAAATATCTCCAATTTTGTCTTTGAGAATTCGGGAACCCTGGGAAAGGCCGGCTGCTTCTTCCTGGGTACTTCCGTCTCGACCGGAGATCCAACTGACCTGCCGCGAACGGCGTCACTCTCCGCTGGATAACCCACGGGCTTGCTCTTCGGGACATCACTTTCGGCAGCGTAGTCCAGGGTTTTGCTACTGAATGCACTTCCGCCTCTCGGCAAGCCTGCCCCTTTGCCTCTCGGCAGGTCACTGACGACCGGATAGCCTGGAGTCTTGCTGCGAAAAGGCTCACCACCCCCTGGATAGCCCGCAGCCTTGCCCTTCGGTACATCGCTCTCAGCCGGATAGCTTGGAGCCTTGGTCTTGGGCAGGTCGATTTCTGCCTCAGGTGGGCGAGCCGCAGCCTGGAAACTCTCGTTCTCAAATGAACTCTCAGGCGAGAACGGTGCGAGACCTTCGCTACTCACTGGATCTTTAAGAAAGGCAGAGTAAACCGGCGTTTCAGGAGGAGCAGGCAATTCTGGCGCAATAAACTGCTCGGGCTCTTGAGGAGCAACCGGCGGCGCAGGCGCCTCTTCTACATAGGAACTGAGCGGCGTCATGAATGACAATTCCGCGCTGGGGGGATTGTCGGGAAGATATTCTCGGACCGAGACGTTGTCCGCAGGACGTTTCGTTGAACGTTCCTGCGCCGGAGCCGGCCCCCACTCGCCAATTTTGAACTCCACAGCCCAACCTCCCTGTCTTGTCTCAGGCGGGCTGCTCTGTCCTAAAAAAGGAGAGCGGCACATCCTGTTCTACTGACTGCAATCAAGACAATAAGGAGACGGTACAGCCCTAAAAGGAGAAATGGAGCAGGTAAACGGATGCCGCCTGAATCATAGTGATATTATGCCACACCTTGCCCAGCATTTTATCTTTAAGCGGAAGTGAAACCGGTATCTTGGCCACCGCCGACCAAAATAACCCTCCTTCGTTTATCATCATGTCTCAAAATCATACACTTCATCCTGGTCTCCCGATCCCTGCCACCTTAGCCGCACTCTGTCTGCTCTTTATCCCAACCGGCTCTCACTGCGCAAAGCACTGCGCCCCAATCCTCATTTTCGCTAGCTCAGACGGTCATTCCCGATGCGCCCAGCCCGCAGAACCCCTCTCCGTCCGCCACTCATGCAGATCCGCAAATTCCCTGGGCGTATAGCCGGTTGGGAACTCCGGGCACACCCCTAACCTCCGGTCAGAAATTCACTGTCTACGCCCACCAAACCTTCGGACCACCGGCTTTCGTGGCCCTGCATTCGGCGCGGCGATCAGCATGGCCAATCGCCCAGCCAGTATCCGCCGGACTGAAAAGGCGGCGGGGGAGCCTTCGGACGGCTCTACGGCAGCACTCTGGCCACGCAAACCACCAAGCACACCGCAGAGTTCCTCACCGAAGACGCCTTTCATTTCGATCCGCGCTATTCCCCTTCCGGCAGCACGGCCCCCCTGCTCGCATCGCTCATGCCCTGGCCTACGTCATCGTCCGGAAGACCGACTCCGGAGCCACCACTTTTGCATTGCCGCACTTTGCCGGAGCCGCAGCGGGCGGATTTGTCGGAATGGCCTATCTGCCGCCGGGGTACAACAATCTATCTCGGGCCGGCCAGCGCGCCGGCTCGGAACTGCTCTCTATCGGAATCAGGAATATTGCATCCGAGTTCGCTCCCGAGCTTGCGCCCATCGTCCGCAAACTGCACATCCCAAGAGTCGTCTCGACCTGGTGGACTCAACAGCCTAAAGCACAACCGGGCAGACCGTAATCATTTCTACGCTGCGGTAGAAGCCAAGAGCCGCAACTGCGGTGTGACTTGTACCCAATGATTTGCCCGCGCTGTAATCTTTGGCAAATAGCTACAGACCCGTTGCCGGTTCAGATCCAAATGTCGTTCCGGGCCGTCCGTTCTCCGCCCTCGTCGCCCGTATTCAACACGCCGCGCGGCTCTATAAGCAGCAACTTAACCTCATGTTCAGCGTAAGGTTTATGCTCCACACCCTTGGGAACAACGAACATCTCACCGGCAGCTATAAGAACGGCGCCATCGCGGAAATCGATGCGCAGTTCGCCCTCAATCACGATGAATGTCTCGTCGGTATCCTTGTGATCGTGCCAGATAAAATCCCCCTGCAGCTTCGAGATCTTGAACTGGTAGTCGTTCATCTCGGCGATTACCTTCGGATTCCATCGCTCTGCGAATAATCCAAATTTCTGCTGAAAATTGATTGCCTTGTAGTTCATCCGGCCTCCTCTGAAATAAATCGAATGCGAAGCACGATCAGGGTTCCTGCCCGACCCAATAGTTGGCCCGCGCGACAATATGCGCGCCATAATCCCGGGCCGTCTTCACCTTCAGCGTGTGCAGGCCTGGAGTGGGGTTCGACGGGCTAAAGGTTATCAGATAGCGGTTACGGGTGTGGCGGGCGGCGTCCACAATCCGCTGCTCAAAGCGCTTGTCGCCGGTGAAGGTTTCGTACTCGCCTCCGCTTTCCTGGGCGATCTCTTTGGCCACATTTTTCTTGAAGGCTTTCACAGCCATGATCAGTGCGGAAAACATATTCATCGTGCGGTCGTCTCCGTTGTCCTTCACGTCATGCAGGAACTCGGCACGCGCGGGCGAAAAGGTAACACCGAGAACCAGCACATCGGATTGGCCTATCTTGCGAATCAGCCCTTCGGCCTTAGTGTGCTTGCTGCCGCTGTCGCGCTCTTCGCTGATCAGGAGCAAAACGCGGCGGTACTCCTTGGGCTGCGATTCGAGCAGATCGACGGCATAGCTGACAGTGTCGAGAATCGCCGCGCCGCCGTCGCCCGGGTCCATTTGCCGGAGCCGGTGCGTAATCTCGTCGCCGTTGTGGGTGTAGTCGCGCAGCAGATGCGGCTCGGAGTCGAAGCCGACCAGAGCGGCCTGGCTGCGGCCATCGCTGAGGAAGAGATCGAGCAACGGACCGAGCTTGGCCAGCTTGTCGAACTCCAGTACGCTCGCGCCGCCCTGCTCAACGGCGACAACCAGCGCAACCGGTGCTGTATCCATCTCTTCCTGCACATGGAGCTTTTGCGGAACGCCGTTATCTTCGAGGACAAAATCATCCGCCTTGAGTCCGTAGATAATGCCACCGCTGTGCTTTTCAACGAGCGTGGGAACAAGGACTTCATTGGTGATAACCCGCAGGGTTGTTGTGGCAGATTGTGGTGCAGGCATAGGCGCGGGAGGCTCGGCGGGAGGCAATTGCTGAGCCGAGGTGGCCAGGGAAGATATAAGGAATACACCAGTCAGATAGAAACTCGGGCGGAAAGAAATCAAGGCTTCCTCCAGGGCTGAAGCCCCGACTTTTGTTTGGACTCTTTCGGCACGGCTGATGTCATGTCTGCTACAAAGCTCTGGTTGGATCGCGCCTTTCAGCAAACTTCAACGTCGCGCTCTGCCGCAACAAATCCTTGCTCGCAGGATCTGCTTTTTTCTCTTCCTTCATCCCTGTCCCTGCTCTCGATCAGGCCCGCTTCCGTGCTTCGCGGTTCATCTCGCCGGTCCAGGCGAGAAAGCTTAACAGATCCCAGCGTTCGTTCCAGACAAAGCCCATCACGTCCTTGGCAGTCAGCGTTTCGGCGCGTTTGCCGCTATAGGTTTCGACGCGCCAGCGAATGAATTCGCTGCGCCACGGAGCAAGCCTGTGGCCGCGGGTCGCATTCCAAATAAAACGAAGCGCTGTGAACACGGCGATTCCTCTTTCCCTGAGTATATGCGGCGGAGCCGGCTGCGAAGTGACAGGCGAGCTGGCCTCGGCATTTGGAAAACCGATTCAGCAATCGAGAAACACCGTTTCCCAACCCGCTCAGACGTGTTACAACTCGAAGATGGGCAAGGGAAAGCTATCTACGCCGCCAGGGCATGTAAACCTGAAGATGCTGGCCGAGCATCTGAACCTTTCGCAGACCACAGTCTCTCTGGTTCTGAACGAGTCACCCTCCGGCAAGTCCATTCCGCAGGAGACCCGCGACCGAGTGCTGGAGGCGGCGACCCGGCTCAATTACCGGCCCAATTATTTTGCGCGCTCGCTGCGGCAAAACCGCTCGATGAGCGTCGCCGTGCTGGCGCCGGATTTGAGCGAAGGTTACTTTACCCGCGTGATGAGCGGCGTGGTGCAAGAGCTGACCGACGCCCACTACTTCTACTTCACCGCCTGCCATGACTGGAAGAAAGAATTGATCGAACAGTACCCGCGCATGCTGGTGGAGCGCGCCGTGGATGGCTTCCTGCTGCTGAACACACCGGCGGACGAGATTGAGGTGCCGATCCCTGTTGTCGCCATCTCCGCACACAGCGCGGTTGAAAACGTAACCAATATAGTCGTGGATCACTATTCGGCGGTGAAACAAGCGCTGACACACCTCTATGAGCTGGGGCATCGGCGCATCGCCATTCTGCGTGGGCCGCGGGCGATTCCTGACTCGGAGTTCCGCTGGGAGGCGACGCAGGCCGTGGCCAAGGAGCTCGGACTCAAGCTCGACCCGGCGCTGATAGTGCGCATTGATTCGGCGGGCTGGTCGATGAAGACCGGCCATCACCCGATGGCTCCCGAGATCGGCTACAAACCTATCCAGGCGCTGCTCGAAAAAACGCGCAACTTTACCGCGATCTTCTGCTTCAACGATATTGCAGCCATTGGCGCAATTCGCGCCCTAAAGGATGCGGGCTTGTCGGTTCCCGCCGATGTCTCCGTGGTCGGCTTCGACGATATTTTGTCGGCGGCCTATTTCACCCCATCGCTGACCACCGTCCGCCAGCCGCTAGCCGAGATGGGCAAGCGTGGCGCCCAGATACTCCTCGAACGCATCGCCAACAAGGAGAAAGAATTCCCCGCCGAAATCGTGATGGCTCCGGAGCTGGCTGTACGCGAGTCTACCGGGCCGGCATTGGCCAAAACCAAGTAGAAAACTAAGCCTTATCCACTGACATCAGCACGGCCACTCGGCATAATACAATCGCGTGGTTTAGCCTAGTTAGACACGTTGGAGGTTCCCGCATTTCGTGGTTCCTACAAATGGACCCAGCCTCTGTAAATCAGCGCCAATGATCCCGTTGCAACCATCATCCACAAGAAGATTCCTTGCAGTAACGGCCGCGCTCCAACCTGGCTGAGAGTATTTTGCGAGAGGCCGGTTCCGATCAGGAATAACGTCACGGTCAACCCGATCACGCCCAGATGCTTGAGCATCGGGTAAACCGGTTGGAGCGCGCCAAGATACGTATTGGCGACAGCCGCAAGGCAGAAGAAGAGAATGAACCAGGGCAATTGAATGCGTGCTTTGCTCTTCCCGGCCATCGCTGTTCCTACTGACACCGGCACGATCCATAGAGCACGGGCTAGCTTGACTGTGGTGCCGACAGCCAGCGCCACGGCCCCATATTTCGCTGTTGCGCCCACCACGGAACTTGTGTCATGAATGGCCAGCGCGGCCCACAAACCAAACTGACTCTGCGTCATGTGCAGCGCGGAGCCGATGGCCGGGAACACAAATAATGCAACGGAGTTCAGCAAGAAAACTGTGCCGAGAGAGACGGCGATTTCTTCTTCGCTGGCGTTGCTGATGGGGGCGATCGCGGCGATCGCACTGCCTCCGCAAATCGCCGTGCCGGTTGAGATGAGAAATGAGATGCGCTTCTTTACCTTGAGCAGCTTCCCTAATCCCCAGCCAAGCAGCAATGCGATGCTGATGCTGGCCGCGGTGTAGACGAAACCGGAGCGTCCGGCTTGAAGCACCTGATGCAGATCCATGCCAAAGCCCAGGCCAACCACCGATGCCTGAAGAAGCAGTTTCGATAACTCTTTGGCTGCAAGATGAAATGGGTGAAAGAAAGAGAACCCGTAGATAATTCCAGCAATCAGCGCGATGGGGGGCGATACAAAACCGCTGGCGGAGAGGATCAATCCGATAAAGAAAATATTCCTGGACATGTATCCAGTGTTGCTGTTGATTTTCTCCGCGTCCAAGCAGTAGTTCTCATGCCGTATTAGCGCAACTTATGGACTGCAATGAACTAAGGCTGCTTTTTACGGGGCAACGCTTGCTGAACACCAGAATGAGAGGAGAGAAACCTGCGGAATTCCCGAGCGAGTCCCTGAGGCTCCGGACCGGCTGCGTAGGTCAACAGGAACTCCCGATCAATGCGCAATCCTTCGATTTCGACAACCCTAAAACTGGTGTTGAGCCGCAGGTCTTTGGCAATCGCCCAGCGCGAGACAAAGCCGATTCCCAGTCCTGCTTCTACAGCAGACTTGATAGCCTCGGTTGAATCAAGCTCCATCACAATGCGCAGCGAATTCGGCTTGACTCCTTTCTTCTCCAAAGCCATTTCAACCACACGGCGCGTACCGGAGCCGCGCTCCCGCATCAGCAGCGGCACGGTCGCAATCTCGGAGCTAGGGATGGATTTCATCTCGGCCCACTCATGCGCTGCTGAAACGATCAATACCAGCTCGTCTTTCATGAACGGCTCGGTCCGTACATCGCGACTCCTCGCCGGTCCCTCGATGAAACCCAGTGCGATCTTCTGCTTTTCCACGGCTTCTACAATCTGCTCGGTATTGCCGCTGATCAGCGTGAGATGAACGCGGGGATAAGCACGGCTGAACTCGCCCAAAGGTCGAGAAAGCACATACTGCGCGACGGTTGTGGAAGCTCCCAGAGCCAGTTCCCCGGCGTGTTCGCCGCTGAGAGCGGCAATCTCCTGCTCGGCCTGATGAAAGAGTGCGTTGGCCTGTTGCGAATAGGTCAGCAGAATTTTGCCAGCCTCAGTCAGCGCAATGTGCGAACCAGAACGGTCAAACAGTTGAACGCCGATATCTTCTTCGAGAGCCTTGATCTGGAGGCTCACCGCCGGCTGGGTCAGATATAACTCTTCAGCAGCCTTGCGAAAGCTCCGCTGCGCTGCAACCGCGCGAAAGACGACTAAACGGAAGTTATCGAGACTAGGCATTCGCTATGAGCAGTAGGATTCAAACCAACGGCTGATGTATACCTGGGCATGTGCTTCGCCGCAGTAGTGCCGGGCGTGGGGCGTATCGGCTGCTTCCTTCGTCCACTTGAAAACCACCAATTGTATGTCACTGCAATGGATCGCAATCCAGCGCACCGGATTGTCGCTCTCCCTGCCGCAAATCTCACATCGGTAAATCGTGTCGATCATCGCTGCGCTCCCACGCCCAATCTATGTTTGCTCATTGCATTGTCCCCTGTTCTCCACTACTCGAGCATCTGCAGGTCGAGCGGCTCTTCGAGCAGATAACTCTGCGCACGGATGCTTTCCAAAGCACGCTTGAGCGCAGAGGCTTTGCATGGCTCCACGGTGACGACAAAAGGCAGCGCGTGCTGCGGATAACCGGGCTTCTGCAGAATGGCGCGGATGTTGATGTGCTCCTTGGCCAACGCACCGGTGATCTCAGCAACGATGCCGGGGCGGTCGTCTACAAGGAAACGGACATAGTGAGGAACCTCGAACTCCGCGCCCAGACTGGCCGGTGCGGAGGGAATCTCGACTCGGCGCGACCCATGCGCCAGTGTAAGCAGATCGCTGACCACAGCCACAGCCGTGGGATGACCACCAGCTCCGTGGCCGCTAAAAACGACATCGCCGCCGTAGTGGCCGGTAAAGACAACCATGTTTTCTGTTCCGCGCGACCAGGCCAGCGGTGAACGGACAGCCACAAGGGTTGGGCCTACTGTTGCCGCAACCGTGTCGCCAGCGCGTTGGGCGCGTGCAATCTGGCGGATGGTGCAGCCGAGATCGCGGGCATAGCTGAAATCAACAGCAGTGATCGTGGTAATGGGCCGGGGTATAATCTCTTCTGGATTGACCTCGGCGCGCAGAGCGAGGCGCATCAGGATTGCGAGTTTGGCGCGGGCGTCGAATCCGCCCACATCTTCGGTAGGGTCGGCCTCGGCATAGCCTTTGGCCTGCGCTTCAGCCAGCACCGGCGCGTACTCCGCGCCGTCTTCCATCTTGCTGAGGATAAAATTGCAGGTGCCGTTCAAAATACCTTCGATGCGATCAATGCGGTCACCGGCTAGGCCCTGCTCCAAGCCCGGAATCACCGGAATTCCGCCGGCCACAGCCGCGCCATATTTCAAGTGGCCGCCTTTAGCTGCTGCCAGCCGCTCCAACTCGACGCCATGAAAGGCAATAAGCTTCTTGTTCGCCGTAACGACGCTTTTGCCCGCTTCCAATGCGCGCCGAACCCAGCTGCCCGCAGGATCAAGCCCTCCAACAAGCTCGACAACCACATCCACATCGCATGCCAGCACGGCATCAGCGTCCTCGCTCCAAACGATGGAAGCAGGCGCCCAATCGGCGCGCTTGCGGGACACACCGCGATTGAAAACATGCGTCAGCTCCAGCCCATCCGGCTTCGAGTGCACGAGAATCCTCGCCACGGAACTGCCGACGGTTCCAAAGCCGAAAATGGCGATGCGCAGCGGCTGACGAGAACCGGCTTCGTAGGAGGGGGCGGGATTTGTTTCGGGCACTGGGAATCCCTCTTCGGTAGGCTAAATAACTTGCGTAGAAAGATAATAAACGAATGGGGCGAATAAACGTCTCGCCATTTAATCAAGGAAATTGGATCAACAATCCTTCCTAGCGCCATTTCTGCATGGGCGGAATAGCTAAAACTGGTGTACTATGTTCTCCTGATGCGGCGCGGGCTTTCCATCTTTCTTATTTTGCTCTTCGGGTTGGGTCCGCTGGCAGCGGCTCTACCGGCAAGAGCAGAATCGCGCCTGCCCGCCTGCTGCCGTCGCAACGGAGAGCACCATTGCGCGATGGACGCTATTCAGGTGTTGCAGTCAGGCACCGACGGAGCCTTCAGCTCCCCAGCGCGTTGCCCGCTCTACCCGGCGAATCAACCCGCCTCGGTCAAGCCTGTTCATGCCCTGGCTCCAAAGCCAGCGGCTCTTCCCGCTCTTCGCAAGCAGGAACACACGCAGGCTGCAAGCCGAGTCCGGATCACCGACGGACCGCTCTGCACCCGCGCCAGCCGCGGACCTCCTGCGATTCTTCCCAGTTAGCTTCATGCCGGCCCTGTTTCCCTTGACGAGACAGGCTTTAGTCTTTCCCCCTGACTGAATCAGGCCAAACGAAGCATTGCCTCGCCGTGCGGATTTACCCCTTTGGGTTAGCCCGACGCCTCAATGAGGCACTGCTGGAGGTTCCCCCCATGCGTGTTTCTTCCCCTCTTTCCGCAGCGCTGTTCGCGGTTGCTTCCCTGCCCGCTCTGGCCACGGTCTTTGCGACTATCCACGGCGTCGTTCACGATCCCCAACATCGCCCGGTCGTCAATGCACAGGTTACGCTGAAGGCAGCCGACTCCGCGTTCACCGTCAGCGCGACAACCAACAGCAGCGGCGAATTCGATCTACCCCAGGCGCCCATCGGCGTCTACCAGCTCAAAATTTCGGCGACGGGATTTGGACCCATCGACGAACCGGTCACGCTTTCCTCGGGCACCAACCCCGTGCTGCATATCCAGCTCTCGATTGGAACTGAAATTCAGACTGTGCGTGTAGAAGGGCTTGAGAACTCCCTCTCCGCCAACGATTCCGTCACGCCAACAACGCTGATCACCCGCGCGATGATCGATGAAACCCCCGGAGCCAGCCGCACTATCGGCATGGAGATGATCACTGACTACGTACCCGGCGCGTACATGACCCACGATATGCTGCACATGCGCGGCGGACACCAGACCAGTTGGCTGATCGACGGCATCGCGATTCCGAATACAAAAATCGCATCGAATGTCGGACCGCAGATCGATCCCAAAGATATCGACTCCCTGGAGACGCAGCGTGGCAGCTATGCGGCCGATGTGGGCGACCGCACGTATGGTGTCTTCAACGTTCTGCCACGCAATGGCTTCGAGCGCGACCGTGAGGGCGAGTTATTGTTCTCTGCGGGCAATTTCTATACCGGCGAAACACAGATCTCTCTTGGCAACCACAACGCGGCGACCGCATGGTACGCAAGCCTCAACGGTGGACGCTCCAATTACGGTCTGGCGCCTCCGGTCGCGGCGGTTTATCACGATGCAACCAACTCGCAGAGTGGCTTTCTCTCATTGATTCGCAATCAGACGCCGAAGGATCAACTGCGCCTCAACGCGCAATACCGGCAGGATTACTTCGACATTCCCTACGATCCAAATGTCAATGACTGGGAGCAGGCCCCCCCCGACGGCTATGTCTCCGCAGGTTTCCGGGACGCGCAAACCGAGCGCGACAGCTTCGTCATAGGCAACTGGGTGCATACCTTCTCCCCAAAGGCGCTCTTCTCCGCCGCACCCTTCTATCACTTCAACCAAGCGAACTATGATTCGTTCGCATCCGATAATCCCGTTTCCACAACCTGGCACCAGACCTCGAACTATCTCGGCGGGCAAGGGGATTTCCATCTCGACAAAGGATGGAATAGCTTCTCCGCCGGATTTTATTCCTTCTATCAGGGCGAGAATGATCTCTTCGGCGTACAGGTGAATGATGGCAGCGCGAGTTCGGAAGCACCGCAGAGTTCAAGCGCCAATGCGGGCCTTGTTGAGTTCTACATTGCCGACCATCTGCGCCTCGGCCGCTATGTCACACTGCTCGGCGGCGAGCGCTTCTCCATCTTCCGCGCATGGCTGAATGAGTCCGCCATCTATCCTCGCATCGGCGCAACGGTGCAGATCCCACATCTCAACTGGGTGCTGCGCGGCTTCTACGGCCACTTCTTCCAGCCCGCGCCCATCCTCACTGTCTCCAGCTCCGTTCTCGACTATGCGGGCCAGCAGCCCGCCGGAGAAAATGACTTTACCCCAATCCCCTCAGAGCGCGATGAGGAGCATCAATTTGGAATCCAGATTCCCTACAAGGGTTGGCTGCTCGATGTCGCCAACGTCAAAAACCGCGTCAACAACTTCCTCGATCACTCGAATCTTGGTGAATCCAGCATGTACTTCCCCATCGCCGTCGATGGAGCCTTGGTCCGCGCCTGGGAGATGACATTGCGCTCGCCTCAACTGGCGCATACCGGCCAGTTACACGTGACTTACTCCAATCAGATTGCCGAGCAGCGCGGCAACATCATCGGTGGATTCACTTGCAGCGTTGCGAATGACCCGGCCTGCGACCTCGGCCCCAATTACACACCCGTCGACCACGATCAGCGCCAGACGCTCAACACCGGCTTCACGGCAAGACTGCCGCTGCGCACATGGTTTGCCAGCAATGTATATTACGGCTCCGGCTTCTCCAATGGGCTGCAAGGCAGTGCGCAAAGCCCTTATCAGGGGCTGTATCTACCCGTGCATACAACCTTTGATGTTTCCGGAGGCCATAACATCGGCGAGAACTGGAAGCTCTCCGGCAGCATTCTCAACGTCACCAACCATCGCGTCCTGCAAGATACCTCGCTCACGATTGGCGGATTCCATTACAACGATCCGCGCATGTTTCAAGCGGAGCTGCGCTACCGCTTCCACTTCTAACTCACCGCCAACGGACACACTACCAATGAGAGCGGGTTCCCTGGTCCCTCGCACTTGGGGACCAGGGAAGGATCAGAAGCGCTGAAGCACCCCCATCCTTACCGCGTACCTGTATCTTTCGGCTGGGGGTGGGTAGGCACTCCCACAAACCAAGCCAACGCGATACCTGCCAGCCCCACCGCAGGTGGTTGCAGATTATTTCGCTGGACCGCTTATTATAAAAATCCATGGCGACTATCTTCGAAAAGTTGAACCTGAAGGATCATCAGGAGATCCTTGTTTTGAATGCTCCAGAGAGTTTTGAGCCGGAGCTGTCGCGGCTACCGGTCATCACAATTCACCGCCATCTGACATCGGTTGCGGAAATTCGCTTCTCGCTGGCCTTTGTTATGAAGCAGAGCGAGGTCGATACGTTGGCCGGGGAGATTACGGTTCGAATGAAAGGCGATGGAATTGTATGGTTCGCCTATCCCAAGGGCACATCGAAGAAATATAAGTGCGACTTCAATCGCGACACAGGTTGGGCCGCACTGCAAGCCGCGGGGTTTGATACGGTGCGATCTATCGCGATTGATGAGGATTGGACGGCGCTGCGCTTTCGCCGTAAGGAGTATATTAAAGCCCGTTCCTAGAGAAGAATAGATTCGACCAACCACCCCGCTTTTGCTGAAGCAGTGTTTCAGCAAAAGCGGGTTTCTTTTGCGGCTCACACAAAGCGAGCCGCCGCAATACTGCCCTGGTTCCATTCACCATCAACCCACCGCAATACGGAGGAAAGACAATGGCAAGCACATCGTGGAAACTGCGTGAGGCGCAGAATGAAGTTCAGCGTACGGCGCACAGCCAGGATCTGATTGAAATTCCCAAGCACGCGCAGATCGACCGCGAAACCGAAGGCCTACTGGACGAGTTGCCCACACCCGGCGGCCCGCCCAAATCTATCAAAACTCCAGAATAGGCGTTTTCTGACCTCTTCCCGCAGCATTGAATGAGCGCCAATGGGCCAAGAGGATGTAATTACAGATGCAGTGAAACTATTCCACTGCAAAAAGGCCGGGCAATACTTCCCCGGCCTTTCCTTCCACCACATGCGTAAATGCACCGGCATTGAGCGGCGGCTCGGGACCAACATAGACAGTTCGCGCATTATTGAGCCGCGCCCAATGCACAAAATTGGCCGCAGGATAAACTGAGCCCGATGTGCCCACCACCAGCATCAGCGTGGCTTTTTTTATCTCGGCCTCAATGCGATCCCTCCCCAGCGGAATCTCACCGAAGAAAACAATGTGCGGACGCAAACGGCCTCCGCAGGCGCAGCGGCCGACTTCATCAAGGCTGCAATAGACGGCGTGATCTTCAACCGGTGGCCAGCCACAATCGTCTTCGCAGCGGGATTTGGCCAACTCTCCGTGCATGTGTAAGAGGCGTGCGGAACCAGCCCGCTCATGCAGATCATCCACGTTCTGCGTGCAGAGAAAGTAGCGATCTCCTAGATGTGATTCCAACTCCGCCAATGCAATGTGCGCCGGATTCGGCTCGGCCTTTAGCCCATCCGCGCGGCGCTTGGAGTAAAACTCCCATACCAGGGCCGGATTGCGCTCCCATGCATCGGGAGTGCAGACATCTTCAATTGCGTGACCGGCCCACAAGCCATCCGAGGCGCGAAAAGTGGGCAGTCCACTTTCCGCGCTGATGCCCGCGCCGGTGAGAACGAAGACGTAGTCGTCAATTGTGACAGATATCTTTTCCATCTCTCGATCTTACTGACAACCAATAGCTGCCAACTGAAAACTGTTTTCACGGCTTGAGGAGAATCTTTCCTGTTGTCTTGCGGCCTTCGAGTGCGATCTGCGCTTCGGCGGCCTCGGCCAATGGATAAATATGTTCCATGCGCAGCTTGAGTTCACCGTTCGCAACCCAGCCCAGCACGTCGCGCGCCCGCCATTCCAACTCCTCGCGCGTGGCCAGATAATGCCCAAGCGTAGGCCGGGTGATAAAGAGCGATCCCTTGGCGTTGAGCTGGATCAGATCAAACGGCGGTACCGGGCCGCTGGAAGCTCCAAACAACGCCAACAGTCCGCGCGGCCGCAAACAGTTCAGACTCTTCTCGAAGGTCGTTTTGCCTACCGAGTCATAGACCACATTCACACCTTTGCCGCCGTTGATCCGCTTGACCTCCGCTTCAAAATCCTGCTCTGTATAGAGGATCACCTCCGACGCACCAGCGTTCCGCGAAAGCTCGGCCTTCTCCGGCGTTGAAACGGTCGAAATCACCCGTGCGCCCAATCGTGTCGCCATCTGCGTCAGCAACAGTCCCACGCCGCCCGCTCCGGCATGTACCAACGCAGTCTCACCGGCCTTGAGCGGATACGTAGAGTACGCCAGATAATGCGCGGTCATGCCTTGCAGCATCGCTGCAGCGGCCTGATCCACAGAAACACTCTCTGGTACCTTGACAAGTTGCGCAACGGGGACCAGCGTGTACTCCGCATAACTACCTAACGCAGTTACCGTCGCCACTCGGTCGCCTTCGGCAAAGCCGGTCACGCCCTCACCCACGCGCACCACAGTGCCCGCGGCCTCGTTGCCGAGAGTCAATGGCAGTGCGGCCTTGTACGTGCCCTTGCGGAAGTAGATCTCGACGAAGTTGACGCCGGCCGCGGCAACGCGGATCAGCACCTGACCCGGACCCGGCGCGGGGGTGGGCAACTCGACCAGTTTCAGTACCTCTGGCCCGCCTGTCTCGTAAATCTGGATGGCTTTCATACGCAATCAGAATGCACCATCGCGGCGCGGGCTGCAAATGCCCGCAATTAGATTCGATTTGACCGCTTTGTTACAGATCTATGAATCGCGATTTTAGCTCCGCGCCATCGAGCAGTACATCTCCGGCGCAGGCTGGCGCAGCCTCGTTTTGCACCCTCGCCTGTGGTAGTTTTAAGAGTGGGAGTACGCGAAAATATATGCCTCCGATTACGGAATTCATCAAACACCACTATCGTCATTTCAACGCCGCAGCGCTGGTGGATGCAGCCGAAGGCTATAACAAACACCTCGCCTCGGGCGGCAAAATGTTCGTTACGATGGGCGGCGCAATGAGCACCGCCGAGCTGGGGCTTTCGCTGGCCGAAATGATTCGCCAGGACAAGATTCACGGCATCAGTTGCACCGGCGCAAATCTTGAGGAAGATGTCTTCAATCTGGTGGCCCATGATTTCTACGAGCGCGTGCCTCACTACCGCAACCTCACCCCCGCCGATGAATCCGCGCTGCTCTCGCGCCATATGAACCGCGTCACCGATACCTGCATCCCAGAGATGGAGGCGATGCGCCGCATCGAGAACGAAGTGCTCAAGGAGTGGGTCCGCGCCGACCAGGCCGGCGAGCGCTTCTTCCCTCACCAGTTCATGTACAAGATTCTGCTCTCCGGCGATCTCGAAAAGTCTTACCAAATCGACCCGAAGAATAGCTGGCTGCTGGCCGCCGCGCAAAAGAACCTGCCCATCTTCGTCCCCGGCTGGGAAGACGCGACGCTGGGCAACATGTATGCCGGCCACTGCATCTCCGGCGATGTGAAGAATGTACACACCGTGCGCACCGGCATAGAGTACATGATGGAGCTGGCCGAGTGGTACACGGAGACGACCGCGAAGACCCCGCTCGGCTTCTTCCAAATCGCGGGCGGCATCGCCGGCGACTTCCCCATCTGCGTCGTGCCCATGCTGCATCAGGATTTACAGCGCGAGCACGTTCCGCTCTGGGCTTACTTCTGCCAGATCAGTGACTCGACCACCAGCTACGGCTCCTACTCCGGCGCAGTACCCAATGAAAAAATCACCTGGGGCAAGCTCGGCGAAGATACACCGAAGTTCATCATCGAGTCGGACGCATCGATTGTTGCGCCGCTGGTGTTTGCTTATGTGCTGGGCTGGTAGGTGAAAACCATCACCTTTTACGTTTAAGTTGCCACACTAATAATGTGTAACGAGCGACAGAGAGTGTTATGAGTGACGGATTCGTGTACATAGCTGAGCACGGCCGGGGAATCTCTCTGACGGAGTTGAAGTCCTCGCTGGGCACCATCGGACTACAGCTTGCAAATCCTGCAAATGGTGTAATTGCGACGATAAATGAAGAAGGCAATCAGTGCGAAGTATCCGAAGCAACACTCGCTGAGATACTGAAAACCGCGCCGTTGACCAATTTTCAATTTTGGTTTTCGGACTCCAGCGATCTATTTCTCACGATTCGGCAAATTCCGAGAGGAATTACGTCTCTCTCCTTTTGGGTTAGTGCATCGTATGGACCTGAATACCAGCTAGCGTGCCAATGGGCGGCGCACCGTTTCTGCGAGTTGGCCAAATTGGATTCCGCGGCGCTATTCGTTATTGATCGATTTGGGATGACTGCTGACTTCGATTGGGACGGTTTTCCCGGAAATCCAGGCCCGCTCCCAAAGATGCCTCCAGAAGTCCTTGGATTCGACCAGCGAATAATTCATATCTCCACAGCTGATCTTATTGGGCTAGAGACTCGCTCCGTAAACAACTGCCTCCTGTCCTACGACCCAGCATTCGGAATCGCCTGGGAGGAAGAGGGAGGAGGATGGCTCAGATACCCTTGAGCGAAATGAATGGTAATGGTGGCAGGTGTGCGGGTGGTCGAGATTCCCAAACGGTAAGATGAACTGAAAAGGAGATCCCAGGTCTCGCCTTTGAGACCTGGGAGAACACAAACCAAAACCCGCCACGAAATGTACAGCCAATCTCTACCAACTCAGCTCTTCCCAATCACCACAAACGGCCCAGACAGCTCCCCGCCATCCCCGCCCGCAAACGCCGTCTGCATCACAGGCAACCCAATCTCCCACTTCGGCGAGGCCAACTCCGGCATCGGCTTGGCCTGGAAGAGCTTCTTGCACTGCTTCGCGGTCCACTTGGCCCAGCGCTTCGACTTTTTGCGCCGCGCGCTGTCCGTCGAAATTCCTGTTCCGGCGTACATCTGCCGGTAGAGCTTCGACAGAAAGATAAACGCGATGCGGGAGCGGAGATTCGGTGTGCAGGCCGACCGCTTCCAGATCGCGCCCCAGTCGTAGAATCGGTCCCAAACCCTCTGCGTACGCTCCTTGATCTCTTCCGAACTCATCGTCGGGTGCGGGGTAAACATCTTGGGCCGCACTTCGGTCGGAATCATCCAGTAGCGCGTGATCGGCACATCGCCCACCAGCGTTGGATGCTGCGCTTGTTCCTTTTCCCACTTGCCAAAATCAACCGTGCCGGGGAAGGGCGTCATCATCACGAACTGCGCAAAGGTCACACCCGCCCGCAGAGCCATCTCTACCGTCGCATCAAAGGTCGCCGGCTTATCTGAAGGCAAGCCGAAGATGAACGAACCCAGCACATGAACGCCATGCTTGCGGAAGGTCTGCAAACGCTTGGCTAACTCGTCGCCGGAGCAGTTCCAGTCCTTGAAAACCGCCTTCAAGCCCTCCGGTGTCACGGCCTCCACACCCACCAGCGCACCCTTGATATTGGCCTTGCGCATCGCGTCGAGATACTCGCCGTCTTCGCCTGCTTCCATCGTAATCTGCGTAAAAAAGACCATGTCTTTGGGCAGCTTGGCCAGTTCTTCCATTAGTTGAAACCGCTCGGCGCGAATCGCCGTCAGCTCTTCGAGCTTGGCGGTGTTGTTTTGCTCGCGGGCCAGGCGCAGATCGGTCAGCGTGACAGGATAGAAGTTATCGTCGGCCAGCGCGATGAACCGGAACCCGATGCGGCGCAGGTCCACAATCTCGTCGATCACGCTTTGAAATTTGCGCTGACGCGGCTTCTGCCCATCGGTACGCCAGACGCTGCAAAAGGAGCAGTGCTTGGGGCAGCCGCGAATGGTCTGCACCGAGGCCCACATATATTTCTCCGGCGCCATCAGATCCCATCTGCCTGCGAGAAACTGCCCGCCGCCGATGCGTCCGCCTTCGTAGACTTGTTCCAACTTGCCTGCAAGGCAATCGGTAATCGCCTTGCCCCAGGCAACGTCGCCATCGCCCTTGACCACCGCGTGCGCTTCGCCGCGTTCCAACGCCTCTTCAGGGAAGAGCGTGGCATGGATGCCACCGTAGATAACCCATGCGCCGCGGCTGCGGGCCATGCGGCCCACCTGATAGCCGCGCAGCGCGTTGCCGGTATGCACGCTGATACCAACGATGTCGCCTGGCTTAATCGACTCCGGCGCAATCTGCTCCAGAGACTCGTCGACAAGAATCGGGTCGCCCACGGAGCGAGGTGTGGCCGCGGCCAGCACAAAGAGCCAGCGCGGTGTGATAACGGCGGTTCCGAACGAATTGTCGCTTGGATTGACAAGATGAACTCTCATGGAGTCAACCTTTCTCGTACGAGTACGGCTGCCTCAGAGAGCTAGATTGTGAGCGTGCAATCGGGTTGCGAACACCGTCCGCAGGATTGACCGATCACCAGTCATCCGACCGGGGTAGTTGCCCCAATTGTACAAAGGTTTAGTCCGAATAGATGCATTAATTCTTTGTCATTTTCGCGACGAGTCCGCTGTGGGAGAGTTTGAGGAATCCCACTCCAGCAAATACCCTTCAACTAACCTGGCTGCATTCGGCAGATTTGGTTGAATCTACCAGCGGAATCGGCACCTGCTCGACGATCTCCAAGCCAAAGCCTTCGAGGGCGGGAATATGCATGGGCGTATTTGACAATAAACGAATGCGCTGAATGCCGAGGTCGGAAAGAATCTGCCCGCCGAGTCCAATAGCGCGCAGAATCCGCCCGGTCCGCGCCTGTGATCCTTCGCGCGCACGGAGTTCCTGATGCAGAATCAGCCTCGGTCCGGCCTGTTCGGCTCCAGAAGTAAAATCCTCGGAGAGGTCGAATCCGCGCGAAGTATTGTGCAGATACAGCACGGCACCGCAACCCTCCTCGGCAATCATGCGCATCGATTGATCGAGGGTCTCGCGGCATTTGCAATCGGCGGCAAAAACATCGCCCGCCGTGCAGCGCGTATGTACCCGCACTAACACCGCATGCGCGCAAGGAGTCCGCGCGGCTTGTAATTCCGCTGGCCCCTCATTGAACGCCGGGCAATCCTTGCACAACTCGCCTTTCACTAGCGCGATGTGGCTCTCGCCGCCGTTCACTTCGCTTTCATACGCGATCATGCGGAATGCGCCGTAGCGGGTCTGGATACGGCTCTCGCCAGCGCGGACGATGTAGCGCTCATGGCGCAGCCGGTAGCGGATCAGCTCGGCAACGGTGAGAATCTGCAAGCCGTGCTCCTTGCAGAACGGAATCAGATCAGGTATCCGCGCCATCTCGCCGTCGTCGCGCATGATCTCGCAGATCACGCCGGAAGGGTTCAGCCCGGCCAGCCGCGCCAGGTCAACCGAAGCCTCGGTCTGCCCGGCGCGTACCAGCACACCACCCTTGCGCGCGCGCAGCGGGAAAATATGTCCAGGGCGAGCCAGATCGGCCGCTGTCGATTTCGAATCAATAGCCGTGCGGATGGTATGTGAGCGGTCGGCGGCAGAGATGCCGGTCGTCACTCCCTCGCGCGCCTCAATCGTCTCGGTAAACGCCGTGCCAAAGCGCGAGGAGTTTTGCTGAGTCATCGGAAAGAGGCGCAGATAGTCGGCGCGCTCCTCGGTCAGCGTCAGGCAGATAAGCCCTCGGCCAAAGCGGGCCATGAAGTTGATTGCCTCAGGGGTCACAAACTCGGCGGCCAGCGTCAGGTCGCCCTCGTTCTCGCGGTCTTCGTCATCAACGACAACGACCATGCGTCCGGCGCGAAAAGCAGCGAGGGCACCTGGGACATCGGTGAAAGGAGACTCGATTGCGCGATTCGTATGCGGCATAGCGACAGCTCCATTCTCGCCGATGGGAGGGGAAAACGGCAAAAGGGCTACCTAAAACAAATATGGTTTTACCAGATCATTACAATTCAGCATTATTCATGGCGAGAGCAGATGCGATCTTGCCCTATCTCTATACAATTCAAGCGCCCTACCAAGGACCGTAGCACCGCAACGTCCACGAGAGCTGTACTCCCGGTCAGAGTGGTATGCTGAAATCGCGCTGAAGCAGATCTGCAAAGATGCCAAATTGACGCGCAATTCCGGAGATAGACTTGCCGCCTGTACGACTGCCGTGGACCAAGCTGCCCTTCTTTTTTGACCCTGTCGGCCTGCGCGCGGACGTGCAGTCTATCCCCTCCGATGCCTGGGTTCCTCACTTCAATCCGCAGGATTACGAGGGCCAGTGGAGCAGTATTGCATTGCGCTCCAAATCCGGTCGCAGCAATGAAATCATCGCCCACGGAGCAGCGGGGGAGTTCAGCGATACGCCGCTCATGGCGCAGTGTCCGAACCTGAGAGCCGCGGTTGAGGCCTTCGAGTTCCCCTTGAAATCGGTGCGGCTGCTGCGCCTGCACGCCGGCTCCCGCATACGCGAACACCGCGACCGCGATCTAGGCCTGGCCGACGGCGAACTGCGCATCCATGTGCCGGTTGCGACGAATGAGGATGTCGAGTTCGTCGTCGCCAATCGCCGGCTCATTTTGCGCGAAGGCGAGGCTTGGTTTATCGACTTCTCGCAGCCGCATCGCATTAATAACCGCAGCTCCAGCGACCGCGTCCACTTGGTCATCGACGGCACGGTGAATGATTGGTCAACCGCCCTGCTTGACCGAGCCATGCGCGAGATTCCTACCGAGAGCTTTGAGCCAGAGGGCATCTCTAGCCTGCGCAGATTTTCTGAAATAGTCTTCGATGACCCGCAACTCCAATCCCAACTCCTCGCGATCAGCGACCGGCGGAAGTTTCTCGATGCCGTGGTCGCCGCTGGCGCTGAGCGCGGCTGCACGTTTGAGAATACTGAGGCGGAGGCGGCTCTGAACCTGCGCCAGCATGAATGGATGATGAGGTCGGTGTGCGCATGAACCTGCATGGATGGATGCCCGTACGCATTGCCTGGCGCGACTCCGGCCCACGAGTGGAGTGGATATTACTCGGCGATCAGCGTCTCGTTGATCCTTTTTTCGAACAGACGCTCCAGCGCCGGATGCACCACCCTTTTCATCATCTCTTCCGCCGCGAAACCACTCTTGACGAGATGACTGAGTGGACAGACGCCCACCCTGGCACACCGCTCAAAGGCCTTGTCTATCATATGTCGCGCTGCGGCTCCACGCTGATCGGCGGCCAGTTGATGGCGCTGGAACGGAATATTGTTGCCTCTGAACCCGCGCCGCTGGACGATCTGCTGCGTGTTCCCTTGCGCCAACCGAATCTGCCCCGCGAGACACTCATTCGCTGGCTACGGGCAATGGTTGCGGCGCTCGGCCAACCCCGCAATAGTGAGCAGGCCTTTTATCTCAAGGCTGACTGCTGGCACACTCACCACATTGAGTTGCTGCGCGAGGCTTTTCCTGAGACCCCGTGGATCTTTCTTTATCGCGATCCCGTCGAGGTGATGGTCTCGCAGGCACGGATTCCAGCAGTATGGACTGTCCCGGGGATGCTGCACCCAGCGGCGTTGCAAATGGATTGGGCGGACTGGGATCCGGCACAGACAGATGTGTATCTTGCCCGCGCGCTCGCCAAAATCTGCACTGCCGGCTTGCGCGCTGCTCGACAGGTAAGCGGCGGCCTGCTGGTGAATTATTCCGAACTGCCGGAAGCTACCTGCGGGCGGCTCTTGTCGCACTTCTGCCTGCGCGAGGAGGATGTGCCCTTGCTGCGCGAAACCTCGAAGCGGGACGCCAAATCACCGATGATGCCATTCACAAATGATAGCGCCGCCAAGCAGTCCGAGGCCTCTAAGCGCCTCCGCGCTGCCGCCGCAACCCACCTGCTGCCGGTTTATGAGGAGTTGGAGGCCGAGCGGCTGGCACATATCGAAGCTGAGGCCGCAAGAGTGTAAGAGTCAAGCAGCCGCAGCACCCGTGCGCAGCTCTCTTCAATGTTTTCGATGTCTGTGCGGCAATGCGCATCGGGCGACTGAGGCGCCTCGTAAGGGTCGTCTATACCGGTAAGGCCTTTCAATTCCCCGCTGCGCGCGCGGCGATAAAGCCCCTTGGGGTCGCGCCGCTCACAAACCGAGATTGGCGCATCGACAAAGACCTCAAAGAACGGCACTGGCGAATCGGCGCGCAACCGGTCGCGCAGGCTCCGATAGGGGGCAATTGCCGCGACAATCACCACGGCCCCGCACAGAGCTTCATCGACGGCAAGTTGATAGATGCGGCGCACATTCTCATCGCGGTCCGCGCGGCTGAAGCCGAGATCACGGCAGATGGTTGCGCGCAGCTGGTCTCCGTCCAGAACTTTATGCTGAACGCCAAGACTGGCCAGCGCACGGGCAAGTTCAACGGCCAAAGTCGTTTTGCCTGCAGCGCTCAGCCCGGTAAGCCAAGCGATGCATCCAGTGGTTTTGGATTCCAGGGATGAGGGCAATCGCATTCAGGCAGGATAAATCAAACACCCTGAACCCGCTGCGCAGCCCATCAACTTTGGCTTTGAACAGCGTTCGCCACAAACTGCTGCTTCGGCGGGGACTGCTGAGAGGCATCGGGCAAAGGAGCCTGTAGGTTCACTGGCGGATTGGCACCCGGCACGGGTGGGGTTCCTCCGGCCTTCGCATCTCCTGGTTGAGGTGTGGCGGAGGCGTCAGAAGGAGCAGTGGAAGAGCCGTCTTGTTGGGAATCAGTGTGCGGCTTGGGCATCTGCACTGGGCGCATCGTGCCGACACGGTCATCGCCTGTGGGTGAAGCTGGCAGGGATTCTCCCGGCTTGCGCAGGCTGGGCGACGGGGCTGGAGCCTGGGTATCCGGGTTGCGCTCGCCTGTGTCGCCCTCGGCAACGGTGTGGATGTTGGGTTTCTCCCCAGGAATCGCCGGCGTCCCGTCTGTACGCATCAGCCCAGCGACTACGTCCTCGGTGAAGATCACCGGAGGCTCACCGGTCTTCGCCACTTCCAGCCGGATCACGCGGTTGCCGTTGATGCGGACGAAATCGACCTCCTGAGGCGCCTCGCCGTAGATCCACTCCTCAAAGGGCATCAACCCGTCCATCTCGCGCATCTTGCGCTCCGGCCTGCCCTTGGCAAAGATCACCATATCGGTGCTCATGCCCACCATTACGTGATGGTTAAGAATGGCGTCCTTCAGAACAGGCGGCAGCGTATCGGTAAATGCCTGAATGGGGGTCTTCAGGTCGAAGGAGATGAGCGGCGCCAGCAAGGCCTTGATCTGGGCAGTAGTCAGCTCCGGAACATCGCCTTTGAAGGTCAGCGTGAGGCGCGCGCCGGTGGGTTCCCGATCATCGCCCTGAACGGCCGGATTCATCACCGGACCCGTGCCGATCTGGACGTGGCGCAAAAAGGCATGTTTGTGATCGGGTCCGCCGTTCAAGTCGAAGACGATCTTCGATTTCTCAATCTTGACATCCGATATGACCAAACGGTCGCCGGCCTTGGCGGAGATCCCCTCGCTGGTGGCCATATTCAGATACGCTTCTCCGGCCGGCTCCAGTTTGCCGTTGGCCACCAGAGTTAGACCTTTGTGGCCGCGCGGGAAAGGACGCATTGCAAAACCCTGCTCAGCATCGAGCGTGCGCAGGATATCAAGGCGGGTCTTGGGATCGAGGGTCGTGGCGGGCAACGGAACGTTGGTGGGTTGAATCTGCGCATAGCGCTTGTCCACTGGAGCGCCTTCGGCTTTGGGGTTGCCGTGGGTATCGATGGTAATGACCTGAGCAGAGGCGGTAAGCGCAGCCAGAGCCGCCAGCGCGCACAGAGCTGGAGCCGCACGGAAGTTTCTTCTGGCAGAGGGCTTGCCGAAGATTGGCAAAAAAACTGTCTGAATGTGAATTGGCTGGCTCATGGAAGACCTCCTGCGCGTACCAATAGCATTGCGCAAAAGATAGTCCCATTCAAGGCGAAAATGCAAGCGTGGGAGCTGCGCAGGGCCAAAGCCGGATCGGGCGAATGAGCGGAACAGCAGAAATCAGTGGCTGCCGGGGGGCGTTTTTTCCGGAATGAACTGGTGCGCATTCGCCTGTACATCGGCGGAAAGAATCTGGACCAACTGTGGAGGAGCGGGTTCATTTTTGCCCATCGCAGCCTCATGTTGCGCCTGCGCGGCGTGGTCCAAATCAACAGCAATACCGCCGGGGACTATCACCGGGGCGTTGTACTGGAAGTCCAGTTCGCGAGTAAGCCGGTAGATCACGGGGCTGGCCAGCAGCAGAACAATGAACGCCAGCCATGTGCCATCCAGACCAAAGCCGCCGCCGGTCAACCAGAAGGGACCGGTCGGGTCGCCCTGAATCAGTGGCGAGTGGGAATTGTCACCACTGACAGCCAAACCAAAAAGGAGCCCACGGCTGGCTTTCCATGCAAAATTCAGCCCCCAGCCCACCCACAAGGCGCGGGTACGCAGGTAAGCGGTGAAAAGCGCCAAGCTCAGCACCACAGAAACAGCAACGCTCAGGCGGCTGGACCCTGTCCGGTGCGCCTCAATCAATGCGTAGAGGGCGGTAAAGAGGATGATCGCGCTAGCCGTCCCGAATCCCTGCGACAGGCGCTGAAAACCGTAGCCGCGGAAGGCGACTTCCTCAACCAAGGCGGTAATAGCAAACAACGCACAGTCGGCCAGCAGCCATCCCCAGGCAGAGAGCGAGAGATCGAGGTGGATCGCGATGCCGCCGATCAGCGCCAGCGGAACCACGCAAACAACAGCCAGAGTCCAGCCGGTCGCAAGTCCCAGGCCAACCTCCTGCAGCCAGCCGTTTCGTAGCGGAAGCCCCTGTGCGCCGATCGGGCTCATCTGGCGGTTGTATACCAGGCCCATGCTGGCGAACCCCAACAGCAGCAGAAAGACCAGCATCGCTGACTGCGCCAGTGGAATCCATTGCTCGTGCGCCAATCCTGCCGCGCCATGCCGCGCCAACGAGAGCGCGATATAAAACCACAGCAATGCGGCAATCGTCTGGAGCACAGCGCGAATACGGTTCCCTGGGGTCTGAAGCTGGGTCATCTAGCCTTCCGTATAGCACTGCGCGATATTGCGGAACTTTGCCTGCCGCGCCGCTACGAGCTTGTCAATCGAGAGCTTCTTCAGCGCGGCCAGATGCTTTTTCAGCGCGGCTGTCATCAGGCCCGCAGCGACAGGATGGTCCACATGCGCGCCGCCCGGCGGCTCGGCTATGATTTCATCCACACAGCCCAGCGCTGAAACCTCGGGAGCGGAGATGCGCAGCGCCTCGGCGGCCAGCGCCTTCTTGCTGGCGTCGTTCCACATAATCGACGCGCAACCTTCCGGTGAGATCACAAAATAAAGCGCGTTCTCCAGAATCAGCACGCGATCACTGACGGCCAACGCCAGCGCACCGCCAGAGCCGCCCTCGCCGCTGATCACCGAGATCGTGGGCACGCGGAGGCGGGACATTTCCAGAAGGTTCCGAGCGATGGCCTCGGCTTGGCCGCGCTCCTCAGCGCCAAGGCCGGGATAGGCTCCAGGCAGATCGATGAAGCTGATCACCGGGCGGCCGTACTTCTCGGCAATCTTCATGCAGCGCAGCGCCTTGCGATACCCCTCCGGGTGCGGCATGCCGAAGTTGCGGCGCACACGCTCCTTGGTCGAGCCACCCTTGCGGTTGCCGATTACCAGCACCTCTTCGCCGTCGAGCCGCGCCATGCCGCAGGCAATCGCCTCATCGTCGCCAAAGGCGCGATCTCCGTGGATCTCGCTGAAGTCGGTAAAGACGCGCTCGATAAAGTCCATCGGATATGGGCGCTGCGGATGCCGCGCCCGCTCAATTCTAGTCCACGCCGGGGAGACCGGGGGTGCTTGCTGGGGATTTGCCTGTTCGCTCATCGATTGGTCGGAATGCTCCGGGCCGCATCTGCGGCCTCTTGTGATTCTACGGGTCGCAGGCGGCTGGGACAAATGCCGCCTATGCTGAAACAGCGCGACGAACTCCGTGCCTTCACCACTCTCGCCGTAGACCAAAGACGTCGAGCTGCTCATCATTGCTCAGCAGAGGAATGTCTTCATGAATCGCCTGCGCGGCCAGCATCCGGTCGAAGGGGTCTTTGTAGTTGGCAGGAAAGTGCCCGGCGCGCAGCGCGTGTTCTGTGGAGATAGGCAGCAGAGTGTAACCAGCCGCCGTGACTCTTGGAATGAAGTTTGTTGCCAGAGCCTGCGCAAAATTCAATTTGCCTAACCGATACTTGGTTGCAATCTCCCAAGCCGATGCGGCGGAGACCAGCACCTCGCTGCCTCGCTTCTGAAGCATTCGTCGCGCCAAAGGCGAGAGCAGATCGTCATCGAACGCAACCCACAATAGCGTGTGCGTATCGAGCAGGAACCTCACTCGCCTTCCCCATTCCACAGACGAAGCTCGTCTTCAGGCAGCGGGTCAAAGAACTCGGGTCCCACGCTCCCCTCGCCCTTCATAAACCCGATGCGACGGCTTTCAGGTGCTGGATCGATGGCGACGAGGCGCGCAACTGGCTTGCGCTCACGGCCCGAAGTAATCTGCACCTCTTCGCCCAATTGCGCCTTGCGGATCAGCTCGGAGAGATTCGTCTTGGCTTCAAAGATGGTTGCACTCTGCATTCTTCACCTGCTTAGCTATCTTAGCTAAGATAATTCCGGTCCGTCAATGAGAAGCTGCTCTACCTTACTCCTCGCGGAGCACTTCGAGGGGCCGCAGGCCTAGAATCCTGTAGCTAGCGAGCCAGCCAGTGGCTGTAGCCAGCAGGGCGGTTCCCAGCAGCGCAATGACCGTCGAGCGCGGATTGAAGTGATAGGCCACTTCCATCCGGTGCAGCAGGACTCGGGTCAGGATATTGGCAAAGATGACGCCGACCGACCCGGCAAGCAAGCCCAGCACACTGAACTCCACGCTAAAGATGCGCACGATATGCATTCGTGTTGCGCCAAGTGTCTTGAGGACGACCGACTCGCGCATACGGCGGAAACGGGTGCTGGCAATACTTGAAGCCAAGATCATCAATCCTGCAACAATCGAGAAGCCGGCCAGAAAGCGGACGACAAAAGTGATCTGATTGACGACGCCCTCAATGCGCACCATCACGTCAGCAAGGTTGATCACGGTGATCGTGGGATACGTGGTGAAGAGCGCTCTCTCTATATTCGCGACCTGATGCGGGTCAACATGCGCGCCGCCATACCAGATCGCCCGCTGATCCTTGAGCAGCCCCGAGGGCAGCACAAACCAGACACGCCCTCCCAAGTGCTGCCCATCAGCGCGATAGATGGCCGTGACTTTGAGATCGTGCGCCACGCCGCCGATCTCCAATCGCACAGCGGAGCCGATACCGACATGAATGCGGTCAGCGACGCCATCGCTCACGGCAATCTCTTGCGCGTTCGGCGCAGTCCACCACTTGCCCTGGCGCACTTTGTCGCCTGCCGGCGGTGCATCGGCCCAGCTCAGCTCCGCGCTTTCCAGATAGTGACGCGGAAAATGCTGCTGCTTGACCTTGTCTTCAGGCATCTGATCGATGCGCTGGCCGTTGAGCGAGACAAAGCGGCCCAGCACGACGGGGAGCAAGTCGAGTTGCTGCGTCACTCCCGGCTGATGCTGCATGAATGTCTTCACTCCGTCCACTTCGCTTGCGCCAATGTCAATCAGGAAGAGATTGGGCAGCGTGGGCGAGGCGGTTTCACGAATGTCGGCAAGTAGCGCGCCCTGCATCAGGTAAACGGCGAGAATCAGCATCACGCCGAGACCGAGCGCAGCCAGCACCGCCGCGGATTGGTTGCCGGGCCTGTAGAGATTCGCGAGTCCATGACGCAACCACGATGGCAAGCGCAAGCGCGTGTAGTGAAGCAGGAAGCGCAACGCCAGCAGCGCAACGGCAGCAAGCGCCAGCAAGACAACCAGCGCAAGTGCGAAGAGGAGGGCAAAGACGCTGCCGACCTTGGCGGAGTCGGAGAGCGCCCAGGCGATTCCGCCCAGCGCAGCCAACACCAGCAGAGAAATCAGCATTTGCAGCCAGCGCGCCTTCCAACGCACAAGCCATGCCTGGAAGCCCGCCGGTCCCTGTTCCACTAGGCGCCTCAGAACCAGCACCGGCCGTACAGCACGCACATCCAGCAGCGGTGGCAAACAGAACAAAAGTGTCGTCAGCAGGCCCGTTCCCAGGCCAGCAGCAACCGAACGCCAGGGAAACCCGAGTACGGCATGAACCGGCAGCAGGTTGCCAAAGACCGCAGGCAGCGCGGTCATCAATCCCAGCCCAGCAGTCACGCCGAGCAATCCGCCAACTAAACCCAGGCCCAGTGTCTGCAGAAGAAAAATGCGCAGCAGGTCCGCTGATCCCGCGCCGACAGCCTTCAGGATTGCCAGCATATCCATGCGCTGTTCCAGATGCGCGTGCATGGCCATCGCCACGCCAATTGCTCCCAGCACCATCGCGACGAGGCAGATAAGGCTCAGAATCGCGGTTGCATTGTCGAGTCCCTGCGTTAGCCCTGGATTGCCTTCGCGGTAATCCATTACCTGCGCGTCGGGCAGCACCGCCTCCACCTGCTTGCGCAACGCAATCTGGTTCACACTCTCCGGCAGTTTGAAGAGCAACCGCTGTGTCGCGCGGCTGCCTTCGCTGAGCAGCCCAGTACGGTCAAGAGCTGCGCGGGAGATCATCACCCGCGGCCCAATGCCGGCAGCCGCTCCAAGCCGGTCCGGCTCCTGCTTGAGAACAGCTACGATCTTGAACTCTCTGCCGCCCAACCGCAGCGTTTGGCCTACGCGCGCGTTGAGCCGGATCAAGAACTCTTCGGCCACTACGGCTGAGTCTCCTTCCAGTGCCTGCTGCAGGCTCATCGCCGGCTCAAGTTCGGCGTTGCCATAATACGGATACTCAGCTGGATCGACGGCCTTGAGCGCAACCAGCAGAGGCACAGGGTCGGGCGGGA
>Ga0181534_10000299_pt1 | contig 35728 bp, 35 predicted proteins | sample PEATcosm2014_Bin_37_FD_119758 | JGI IMG/M metagenome (GOLD analysis project Ga0181534, IMG submission 119758) | Peatland microbial communities from MTU Mesocosm Facility, Houghton, MI, USA - PEATcosm2014_Bin17_10_metaG | ecosystem: Environmental > Terrestrial > Soil > Wetlands > Peat | place...
ACCGCCCGTAGCGATATCAAATTCCTGCCCCACGCGTGCTCGAAGCACCCGTGTCAGATGAGCCGCGTGCTGTCCAATCAAAGCGGCACGATCTCCGGAAACTTCGTCGGCGATCCATCGGCGACGGGTCATAATGGCACTCTGGTTTTTCCGTTTTTCGCTTCTTCCAGTTGTCGAGTCTCCAGCTACTGGGGGAAGGAGAATCGTAATGCGCAGGGAAGGGTCGCGATTCGGCGCTGACCATCGGGTCAGAAGGTGAAAGCGGCATCTGGCTGAGAGCGTTAGTCGAACATTTCTTTCATCTTACCCAGCAAAGACCTGGTCACCGGCTGATTGTCCACTTTGGCCGTGGTTTCGAGTTCATGCAAAAGCTCTCTTTGACGCTTGTTCAGCTTGGTTGGAATCTGCACCCGCACCTCGACGTAAAGATCGCCCTTGCCGTGGCCATTCAGCACCGGCACGCCTTTGTTGCGGATACGGAAGGTTGTACCGGGTTGGGTTCCGTCGGGAATTTTGAGTGTGTGCTCGCCCTCCATGGTTGGGACCTGAATCTCAGCGCCGATGGCGGCCTGGGTGATGGAAAGCGGAACCGCACAGTGCAGATCGTTGCCTTCCCGCACAAAAAAGGGATGCTCCTTCACATGCAGCACAACATACAGATCGCCGGCTGGGCCCCCGAAGGCGCCGGCCTCGCCGCCGCCGGTAAAGCGAATCCGGGTTCCATCTTCCACCCCCGCGGGAATTTTTGCCTCGACCGCCCGCTGCCGCAGAACCCGGCCTTCACCCCGGCATTTCGCACAGGGATCGGTGATCACGTTGCCGCTTCCCTGGCAGGAGGAACAGGTGCGCGCGATACTGAAGAAACCCTGCTGATAGCGCACTTGCCCGCGTCCAGCACACGATTTGCAGGTGGTCGGCCCCTTGCCGGGAGCGGCTCCCGAGCCATGGCACTCCTCGCAGGCTTCGTGACGACGAACCATAACGCGGGTCTCGGTTCCAAACACCGCCTCTTCGAATTCGATGGTGATGTCTTCCCGCAGATCCGCGCCCCGCTGCGAGCGGCTGCGACGCCGGCCACTCGCCCCGCCGAAAGCTTCTCCGAAGCCAAAGAACTCGCCGAAGATTTCGCCAAAGTCCTGGAACGGCGTGCCGTCGAAGCCCCCTCCGGAGCCGGCCGGGCTGCCCACCCCGGCGTGGCCAAAGCGATCATAGAGCGAGCGCTTTTCCGAATCCGCGAGAATGGCATAGGCCTCGGTTACCTCTTTGAATTTCTCTTCCGCATCCGGATTGTTGGGGTTGCGGTCGGGGTGCCATTGCATCGCCAGTTTGCGATAGGCGCTCTTCAACTCCACCTCGGTCACCGTGCGGGTGACTCCCAGCACCTCGTAATAGTCGCGTTTTGCGTTCGTGGTCAGAATTCAGAATTCCTCAAGTAAAATGAACTCAAATTGGCGAAGCAGACTGCCTTGCAGAACTACCTTCCGGGATTTTTAGCGACCTTCACCATCGCCGGGCGCAGCAACCGATCCTTCAGCTTATAGCCACGCTGTAGATCCTCGATCACTTGATGATCGGGCGCTTCGGAGGTCTCCACCATCTCGATGGCCTCATGAAGATGAGGGTTGAAGGTCTCACCCTTGGCGGCGATCGGCTGCAGTGAAAGTTTCGCCAAGGCACTCTGGAGCTGCTTGTAGATCAGGTCCACTCCGTTGCGAAACTCGGCCGCATCCATCCTGGCATCCAGAGCCCGCTCAAAACTGTCCAGCACGGGCAGCAGGGACTTGATTGTGTCCGCGGCCGCGTAGTCGCGGAAGTCCTGTTGCTCTTTAAGATTGCGGCGCCGCACATTTTCAAATTCCGCCTGCATGCGGGCCAGTCGGTCGAGCAGAGAATCTCGCTCCGCCTTCAACTTCTGCAAGTCGGTCTCGGCGGGCGAGGGCTCCGCCATGGTTCCTTCGTCCGCCCCGCCGGCGGAAGCTGGAAGCTCCCGCTCCGCATCCAAGGTCAGATTTTCCGCTTCCGATCTTCCGTTCGATTTCCCCATAAGATGGCTCATCTACTCCGATTCATTCAAGATTTTGTCGAACAGGCGTGCGATGTAGGAGACCGCCGTCATGGTGTGCTGATAGTCCATGCGGGTGGGCCCGATCACCGCCAGCGATCCCACCATATCGGCCCCAGAGCGCGCCGGAGCGCCAATCAGCACGAAATTCTGCATCGAGGGCAGGGCATCGTCCAGGCCGATGACCACCCGGACTGCCTCCTGCTTCACGTCCAAATAAGCTCCCAGCAGCTTCGCCACTTTCTCCTTTTCCTCGAGTGTCTTCAACATCGCCTGGAGCCGTTGTCGGTCCTCCTCGCCGGCGACCAGATTGGCCGCACCCTCCACGAAAACCAATTGCCCACCCGCCTCGGAAGCCAGAGCACCCTGCTTGTAAAGCTGCTCGATCGAGTTCATGAGACGGTCGAACTCGCCGCGCTCCTGCTCGATTCTGCGCGACAATTCCGCCCGCATCGCCTCCATCGTCCAGCCGCGAAAATTCTCGTTGATGTATCGCGCCGCCATGTCCAGTTCGGCTTGCGGCAGATCAAGGCGCAGCAAACGGTCCCGCACCAATCCGGAGCGGGTGACGAGCACGGCCAGAACCTTCTGTTCCCCCAAGCGCGAGAAGTACACATGATCGAGCGCGTTCTGAAAGCCGCTGGAGGCCACGGTGACGCCCACATTCCGCGAGATCAGCGACAGCACATGCGAGGTTCGCTCCATGAATTCCTGCACGTCATTGATTCCTGCCAGGGAATCGGAAATCATCGTTTCTTCCTGCGGCGCCAGCCTGGCGCTTCCAGAAATCTGCTCCACGTAGTAGCGATAAGCCTCGGTTGTCGGAATGCGACCCGAGGAGGTGTGGGGCTGCTCCAGAAATCCCGCGTCCGACAAATCGGCCATGACGTTGCGGATGGTGGCCGCACTCAGCCCCTCGCGATTGGAACGCGACAAAGTGCGCGAACCCACCGGCTCGCCTGTGGAAATAAAAGTCTCCACGATCGCGGTGAGCACTTCGCGCTCTCGCTGGCCGATATTGGGATCCGAGGGCATGCCAAAAGCTCCAAATCCAGGCGTCCGCCCACATACTTGAGCTAAGTAATTTAGATGCAAAAACTTAGCCGAAGTCGCAAAGGGCGCTTCCTGCTTGGATTCTAGGAACCCACCACCTTCCTGTCAAGGATGCCGAGAGTAATAAGCCCGGTGGTGAAATTATGCCTGGTAAACCCTCGGGGCAGCGAAGTAACTGGGCTTGGCGCCACATTTCCAGCCAGACAGACTCTGGAGGATGCCCTGTGGGCGCTGTGGTAAAGATCCTGCTCCTACTGAATCTGAATCACGCTGGCACCTTCGGCCGCCCGGATTTCTCCGACGCGGGCCACCACTCTTCGCGCGAACTCGAAGATGGATTTGGCGTGGGGCGAGGTTTCGCCCTCCAACACGACCGGCTTGCCTCCATCGCCAGATTTGCGGACTTCGGGATCGAGGGCCACATTTCCAAGAAATGAAACGCCGTAGTGCTCGGCCATCTTCTCCGCGCCGCCGCGGGAAAAAATGTCGACTTCATGCTCGCAGTGCGGGCAAATAAAATAGCTCATGTTCTCCACCACTCCCACCAAATCCACCTTCATTTGGCGGAACATTTCGATGGCCTTGCGCGCATCCTGCAACGAAACATCGGACGGCGTGGAAACCACGACGGCGCCAGTCAGGGGAACATTTTGCACCAGCGAAAGCGCGATATCACCCGTCCCGGGCGGCAGGTCGACGACCATGTAATCGAGTGTCCCCCAGTCCACCATGCTGAGGAATTGCTTGATGATCTGGTGCAGCATAGGGCCGCGCCAGATGATGGGCTTATCGCCGGGATTCAGAAAGCCGACCGAGATTACCTTCAGTCCGTGGGCTTGAAGCGGCTCGATGCGGTTTTCGCCGGCCATTTTCGGCTGGCCGCTGACGCCCAACATCAGCGGGACGTTGGGACCATAGACATCGGCGTCGAGCAGACCCACTTTGTGACCCATTTGCGCCAGAGCCACGGCTAAATTGACGGCCAGCGTGGTCTTGCCGACTCCGCCTTTGCCCGAGCCGACGGCGATGATGGCATCGACCCCGGGCAGCGGTTGCGGACCCGGCGGGGCTTGAGCGGGATTGTGCATATGGGCTGTCAAAGGATCACACTCCAGGGACGGGAATCGTACGCGTTGAAGATCGATTATACAGGGGATGGCGAAGGGGGAGTTAAGCGGCATGTGCGGTAGTGGCTTAACAGTGTTTAAGACAGTACCGCATGTGCACGCCCGTTCTGCACGTTCGGAGCTCCACTGCACCGACGCTGGCGCTCCGGCTGCGGTCGGAATGACGGGGGCAGGATCAGCGTCAAAGGCAGCGGACAGGAGTGTCCGCTCACCAATGGCCGATTGCCCGGGGCGCGACAGCGCAATTCATTTTTCGGGAGAATCGGGCGGCGCGCCCTTTCAAAGACAGCGAAGTTAGTAGCCTTCACCTTCCAGCCGTACTTTGCCGCGGAACATGCGGAATAAGAATGTGAAATAGGTCAGGGTTAGCAGCATGCCGATGGACCACCAGGTTATGCCTACGGTTAGGCCGTGATGGGCGGCGGCCGTGGAGTAGATGGTCAGGCTGCGGGCGGGATCGCTGCTCGAAGGAAGGACTACGGGATAGAGCGCGAAGGCTGCGCCTACTAACATGCCTACGATGTAAAGGGAGGAGGCCACGAAGGCCAGTTTGTAGAGAGAATTCCGGATGCCGTAAAGCATTACGGCGAGGCTGGCGAAAACGATTACCGGAAGCAAGTAGCCGATGGCGTGTTGGTTGTAGTTGTCGAGGATGGTGGGGCGGACATAGAGAGTCGCGGCCAGGCCGAGGATGGTTAAGAGGACTTGCAGCGGCCAGGCGCGGAGGGCTACGTTGCGGAGTTTGGCTTCGAGGTCGTTCTCGGTTTTTACGGTTAGATAAAGCGCGCCGTGAGCGGTTAGTGTGACCAGCGCGATGACACCGGTCAGGATGGTATACCAGTCGAGGATGCCGGGAGGAGTGGCGGCATTGCCGACGTTGGTGCGGAAGTTAGTCCAGAGCGGTTCGAAGAAGTAGCCATCTGCACCCAGGGGGACGCCGCGGACTACGTTACCCAGGGCTGCGCCGAAGAAGATTGCCAGTAGTGCGCTCGAAAAACAAAAGATGAGGTCGAAGAAGCCGACCCAGACGGGATTCTCCATGTGGGCGCGGAGCTCGATGCCGATGCCGCGCAGCATCAGCAGCCAGAGAACGATCATCAGGGGCAGGTAGAAGCCGCTAAAGCTCGACGCATAGAGCAAGGGAAAGGCGAAGTAAAGAGTGCCTCCGGCGGCGACGAGCCAGACCTCGTTGCCGTCCCAGACGGGGCCGATGGCGCGGAGGATGCGGCGGCGGTCCGCGGAGGTGCGGGCGACGCCGAGGTAGAGAGCCCCGGCGCCGAGATCGAAGCCATCCAGGACGACGTAAGCCGCCACCATCGCGGCAACGATCATGAACCAGAGGGTTTCCATGTTTCTCCTAATTTCAGGCGGCGCCGAAAGGCGCGTTCTTATTTACGGCATTGCGGCAGGCATGAATGCCTGCCCTGATACGGGTCGACTAAACACGGGCAGGCTCTCGCTTTGGCGGAGCACCAGCGATTGCGGGCTGGTCTTCTGGGCCGTGTTCGATCTCCCGGCGCATCAAAAACAAAAATAAAATTCCCAGCACGGTGTACATGCCGAGAAAGCCCAGCAGCGTGAACATGCCGTTGCCGGCGGAGACCATCTTGGAGTAGCCGTCGGCGGTGCGCATGAGGCCGTAGACCAGCCAGGGCTGGCGGCCGAGTTCCGCCGTCATCCAACCGGCGGTGTTGGCGATGTAGGGGAACGGCAGCGCCAGCAGCAGGATCCACAGCATCCAGCGGGAGGAGAACAATTTTCCGCGCCACAAGAGAAATATCGCAATGGCCATGACGGCGATGAAGAGCGTGCCGAGGCCAACCATGATGTGGTAGCTGTAATAAAGCAACGCGATGTTTTGCGGCCATTGATCTTGCGGGAAGGAATTAAGCCCTTTGACGTCAGCTTTCCATCGGCGGTATGTGAGGAAGCTGAGAACCTCAGGAACCTCTAATGGGTTATCGATTTTGCGGGAGGCAACGTCAGGCTGACCGAGGATGACGAGCGGCGCCCCGGATTGACCCACGAAGAGGGCCTCCATAGCGGCGAGCGTTACGGGCTGATTGGTGGCGACCATCTTGCCCTGGCCGTCGCCGGTGGGAAACAGTTGCAGGACGCTGAAGATTAATCCGGCGATGACGCCGGTGCGCAGAAAAATCCTCCCGTAGTTTTCGAATTTCCCCCACAACAGATAAAACGCGCCGACGGATGACATCACGATGGCACCGGTGATGACGGCTCCGCCCATGTTGTGGGCATATTGCCACCAGGCCCAGGGGTTCAGCACGAGCGCCCAGAAGCTGGAGAGTTGCAGAGAGCCATCGGCGGCGGTGAAGTAGCCGACGGGATGCTGCATCCAGGCGTCGGTGGCGATGATGAAGAATCCTGAGAGCCAAGAGCCCAGGAACACGGCGACGGCGGTGCCCCAGTGCGCCCAGGGACGGAGGCGCTTTTCGCCGAAGAGAAAGAGGCCAAGGAAGGCGGACTCGAGGAAGAAGGCGAACATGCCTTCCATGCCAAGGGTTTGGCCGATGACGCCGCCGGCGTAGCGGGAGAAGGTGGCCCAGTTGGTACCGAACTGAAACTCCATGGGGATGCCGGTGACAACGCCCATGAGGAAGCTGATGCCGAAGATTTTGGCCCAGAACCGCGCGGCCTGGTTGTAACTTTCGTCGTGGCGAACCAGGCCCAGAGTTTTCAGGATGACGATGAGCGGGGCCAGGCCCATGGTCAACTGTGGAAAAAGATAGTGAAACGTTACCGTGAAGGCGAAATGAATGCGATGAACGAGTAGGGCGCTATCCATAAAGACAGACTGGTGCAGGGCAGTAGGTTCGATGTGGTTTGCATCACAGCGGTTCGTGATTATTTTGCTTTGGTTGCCTTGTGGCGACGTTCCATCTCCACGCGGCGGATCTCGCGGCGGCGTCCGGCATCGTCGTATCTGCGGCGCTGCTCGTCGGTTTCCGGGATCACGGGAGCCACCTTGAGCTTATTGCCCTCGCCATCGACGGCCACAAAGGTAAGGTGGGCGGAGGCCACGTGCTGGGAGGTGTCGGCGAGATAATTCTCCACAAAGACCTTGACGCCGACTTCCATGGAGGTCTGAAAAACCCGGTTCACCGAAGAGCGCAGAATAACCAGGTCGCCGACCCGCACCGGCACCAGAAAATCGATGTGGTCCACGGAGGCGGTAACCGCATGGCTGTGCGAATGGCGGTGGCAGGCGAGGGCTGCGGCGAGATCGATCCAGTGCATCAAGCGACCGCCGAGCAGTGCGCCCAAGGGGTTGGCGTCGTTGGGCAGCACCAGTTCAATCATCTCCGATTGCGAATCCCGCACGGGGCGGGGTTCTAGAGCTCGCTGATTCATGGTTCCTTTTTCTGATTCTCGTTTTATACGGCCGCAGCGGTCATCTGTTGCGGCAGCTTCTTCTTCCGCATCCACGACTGCAAAAAGCACTCCGCCAGGCGCTGCACGCAAGCATTCTCGTGCTTCGCCTTCCACTGTTCCAGCGGCACATGAAACTCCAACCATCCGTGATCCGCGGGACGATGATCGCGCTCACAAACATAGCGCAGCCGAATCCATTCTCCGGCTTCGCCACTGGGGCTGATCCCGGCTGACTTCGCGGCGAAACGAATGGAATCCCAGGGCCGCTGCTGTGGCAGCCTTCCGCAGCTCGCCGCGTAGCCGAGATTGCAGAACTCCCGCAACTCCTCCGGCGATGGAGTTTCTCCCTCGTGTCCGGGAGCCGCGCAGTGCCCGCTCCACTCGCCGCCCAGCGGAAGGCGCTGGGAATGGACCCAGCCGCTAACCTCCAGTTGCTCGACCGGCATAAAAAATGGACATGCCACTCGACCTTCCCCCACGCGCAGATTTCAAAACGCCCATTCTACTCATCTGATCCAATTGAGGCCACCGGCAAGTCAACGCCGGCAATCATTTGTAGTAATCTCATTCTCGGAGCTGCTTCTCTTGATCGGAATAGACTTCGATCGAGACGCGCCGGACCGGGAAATCGCAACGGGGTATCGCAACATGGATCGAATCGCCGCCCTCAGCCAAATTCTTGCAGAGAATCCCAGCGACTCTTTCGCCCGCTACGGCCTGGCCATGGAGTTTTCGAATCAGGGCGACTTCGATCGCGCTCTGGCGGAGTTTTCCAGCCTGCTCAAGAACAATCCCGATTACACGCCGGGTTACTTCATGGCGGCGCAAACGCTCGTGCGGGCGGGCCGTTCCAGCGATGCCAAGGCCATGCTGGCCGAGGGGATCGATTCTGCGCGGCGTACTGGCAATCAGCACGCGCGTTCGGAAATGGAAGGCATGCTGGCGGAACTGGGATAGATTGCCGGGACTGCCTCCTGCCTCACCCTGACAATTTCCCCATCACCCACTCCACCAAGCCGGGAAGAAGCTGATAAATTCTTACCGGGATGTGCATGGACCAGGGGACGATCACCTCTCGTTTCCTCTTGCGATATCCCTGAAGCGTCGCCCGCGCCACTCGCTCCGCCGTAATTCCGCGCACGGTTGCCGGGCGCACCCGCTTGAGCTCGTTCCCCTGCACCGCATTCTTCCCGAAGTCCGTGCGCACGTATCCCGGGCACACCGTTAGCAGGTGAATTCCATCTTTATTCAATTCCAGGCCAGCAGCCTTGCCAATGGCATTCAGGGCAAATTTGGTGGCGCTGTAAGCTGCGCTTCCGGGCAGCGGAATGTGCCCTGCCACGCTGGAGATGTTGATAATCGTCCCTCCCCCTTGGGAGCGCATGAGAGGAACCACGGCCTGCATGGCGGCCACTGCTCCAAAGAAATTCGTATCGAACAGTTCCCGGCAGGCGGCCATATCCATGCCAGCCACCGAATCCATCAGTCCGTGACCCGCGTTATTCACCCAAAGGTCGATCCGGTGGAAGTGATGCATAGTGAGCCCGATGGCGCGGTCGATCTCCTCGCGATACCGCACATCGCAAGCCAGCGCCAGGGTTCGTTCGCCATGCCCGACACGATCCCGGGCAGCTTCCACCCGACCGGAATCGCGCGACAGCAGCACCACGGTCGCCCCCTGATCGGCAAAGATCTTCGCAATCGCCTCACCGATGCCCATGGAAGCGCCCGTCACCACCACAACTTTTCCCGTAAGTTCCATACGCGCTTTTATTCCCCGCGACCGTGGGAAGTCAACCCCTGGGTTACAATCATCGCAGCCGCTCGCTCGGCGCGCCTCGCCCATACCGGCGGTCATCACGGAGATTGCTTGGATACGCTCATCCCACTGTTCCCGCTCGACGTGGTCCTATTCCCCGGCACGCCTCTGCCGCTGCACATCTTCGAACCGCGTTACAAGGAAATGATTGCCGAGTGCCTGGCGGATAGCCGCCGCTTTGGGGTGGTGCGAGCTCTGGAAAAGGGCCTCGCCGATGTGGGCTGCACCGCGGAAATCGTGACCGTTGTGAAGGAGTATCCCGACGGTCAGTTCGATCTGGTCACCGAGGGCCGGCAACGGTTCGAACTCTTCGCCGTCAATGAGGAGCGCTCGTTCCTGCGGGCTGAAGTTGCCCTGATCGAAGACGAACCTGAGGCGCCGCCGAGGGCTGCCACGGAACGGGCCATGCAATTGCATGCGGAGTTGCTGGCCGCGGCTGGGGCGAAACAGGATCTTTCTGATGCGGACCCCTCGGTTCTCTCGTTTTATCTCGCCGGTTCCCTGCCCCTCGATCTCGATTTCAAACAAAGCCTGTTGGCGCTGCGCTCGGAGGCGGAACGTCTCGCGCGGCTGATTCCCTATCTTGAAAACATTATTCCCAGACTCCACCGAGCGGCGCAGGCCCGCGCCAAAGCCGGCGGCAACGGTCATATTCACTGACATTGGCTGCGGGTTTCGGCGACCCAAGGGTTTGTGGCCGCCATAAGCTTGCAGTAGGTTTTCGCAGCAGGAACATAATCGTGTTGTTTCTTGCAAGGGAAGCGGCGAAGCCCGGCGTCCGAAGCTCGAAGCCCGCGGCTTCCGCGTATAATTCAGGGATCGTATTTCCGTCGGGGGTTTCTTCATGAGTTTTCCCGCCACACTCGGCGAACTGCGCCGCAGTAATTTTTCCGAAGCGTGCCTGCGGACGCGGCGTGTCAAAGACGAACTCCGCGAGAATCTCATCGCGCGCCTAGGCCGGACGGAGGATGGCAGTGTTTTCCCCGGCATCGTGGGATACGAAGACACGGTGGTTCCGCAGATCGTCAACGCTATTCTCTCGCGCCACAACTTCATTCTGCTGGGCCTGCGCGGTCAAGCGAAAAGCCGCATCCTGCGCGCGCTTACAACCCTGCTCGATGCGCAGCTACCCTACATCGCGGGCTGCGAAATTCGCGATAATCCCTACGCCCCCATCTGCCGGCGCTGCCGGGAAGAGGTCGCCCGCCTTGGGGAGCAGACGCCCATCGCCTATCTCACGCCCGACGAGCGCTACGTGGAAAAACTGGCCACCCCCGACGTGACCATTGCCGACCTGATCGGCGACATCGATCCCATTAAGGCGGCGCGCGGCGGCCACGAACTTTCCAGCGACTACACGGTGCACTACGGCTTGTTGCCACGCGCCAATCGAGGCATCTTCGCGGTGAACGAACTTCCCGATCTGGCGGGAAAAATCCAGGTCGGCTTGTTCAACATCATGCAGGAGGGCGACGTGCAGATTAAGGGCTATCCGATTCGCCTTCCGCTGGATCTGGCGATTGTGTTCAGCGCCAACCCGGAGGATTACACGGCGCGGGGAAAAATCATCACCCCGCTCAAAGACCGTATTGGGTCGGAGATTCGGACGCACTATCCCGCCACCGTCGAGGAAGGCATCGCCATCACGGCGCAGGAAGCCTGGGTTCGCCGGAATGGACACCCGGCCACGGTTCCCGGCTATATTGGCGAGGTGGTGGAGCGCGTCGCCTTTGCCGCCCGTGAAGACAAGAAGATCGACAAGCGCTCCGGGGTCAGCCAGCGGCTGCCCATCTCGGCGATGGAAAATGTGATCTCGAACGCCGAAAGGCGGGCGATTCGCAATCAGGAGAAGTTGGTCGTCCCGCGTATCAGCGACGTTTACGCCGCCCTGCCGGCCATCACCGGCAAGCTCGAACTGGAATACGAAGGCGAGATGAAGGGCGCGGACTTCGTGGGCCGCGAACTGATCCGCTCCGCAATCGCAAAAACCTACGATCAATATTTCACCGGCGCCAACCTTAATCAGGTGGTGCAGTGGTTCGATCTGGGGGGAGAGATTCAGTTGTCCGATTCCGTTCCCGCGAGCGAAGCACTGGCGAAGCTAAAAGCAATTCAAGGGCTGATTGGCAAACTGGGACCGCTCAAAGTCTCCGACGACCATAGCCCAGAGGAACAAGTCTCTGCCGCTGAATTCATTCTGGAAGGGCTGCACGCGCACAAGCGCATCGGGCGCAACGAAGAGCGCCTATTCAAGGCGGGCGAGAAAAAGCCGGAGCGTCAAGAGCGACCGGAGCGGGAAAAAGATTTCGAGCGGGAAGAGCCGTTCCGGCAGAAGAGAAGGCAGTTTAATTAAACCCGTCGTTGGTGGTTAGTCATTGGTCGTTTACCTTGCAAAAAGGCCAGGGCTACTGGCCAACGGCCGACGACGCTTCTATGAAACGCATCCGCTACTCCAAATACGTGCCCGACCCCGCCGGCGAAATGAGCATGGAAGACCTGCTCAGCGCGCTCTCGGACTACCTGCTGCAAAGCGGCTTCCAGAGCGACATGTGGTATGAAATGCCGGAGGGCGAACAGACTTTAGACGACCTGCGCCGGGCCATCGAACAAGCCTTGATGGAAGGCGATCAGTTCGATGATGAAATGCGGCAGCGTCTGCAAGAGATGGCCGCCGACGGGCAACTCGACGAACTGATTGAGCAATTAATCCAGCGCATGCAGCAGGAAGATTATATCTCCATCGATCAGCCACACGATCCCACTCGCCAATCCACCGTGGGCGGACAAACCGGCGAGGCGCAGCAGGCGAAGTTCGAAATCACCGACAAGAGCCTCGACTTTCTCGGTTTCAAGTCGCTGCGGAACCTGCTCGGCTCTCTGGGGAAATCCAGCTTCGGACGCCACGACACCCGCGACCTGGCGACCGGCATTGAAGCCAGCGGCAGTTCGAAAACCTACGAATTCGGCGATACCCTCAATCTCGACATCACCGCCACCCTCTCCCGGGCGATTCAGCGCGAAGGCCTTTCCCTGCCGCTGAACATCGAATACCGCGACCTGCAAGTCCACCAATGCGAGTATCAATCTTCCTGCGCCACGGTGCTCCTGCTCGACTGCTCGCATTCGATGATTCTTTATGGCGAGGACCGTTTCACCCCGGCCAAGAAAGTCGCCATGGCGCTGTCGCATCTGATCCGAACGCAATATCCCGGCGACTCCCTCTCGCTGGTGCTCTTCCACGACTCCGCCGAAGAAGTTCCGCTGTCGCAGTTGGCCAGGGTCAAGGTCGGTCCCTATTACACCAACACCCGCGAAGGCCTGCGCCTGGCGCAGAGAATTTTGCAGCGCCAGCGCAAAGATATGAAGCAGATCGTGATGATCACCGACGGCAAACCCTCCGCCCTTACCCTGGAAGACGGCCGCATCTACAAGAACGCCTTCGGCCTCGATCCCCTGGTTGTCAGCCAGACGTTGGAAGAAGTTTCCAAGTGCAAACGCGCCGGCGTGCTGATCAACACCTTCATGCTGGCCTCCGATTATGGCCTGGTGCAGTTCGTGCAGAAAGTGACAGAAATGTGCCGCGGCAAGGCCTACTTCACCACGCCCTACAACCTGGGGCAGTATTTACTGATGGATTACATGTCGCGCAAGACTAAAACCATTCACTAGCGCCTCGCCTCGCTGGCACCTCGCGACAGCGCCTTGGGCGTACAAGCCTGGATAACCCCGCTGCTATCTTCCCCGGATGAACGGGGAAAATCCTACGTACACTGTCGCCGGGGGATCCTCCCCCGTTAAGGAGAAACCACCATGACAAGAATCCTCGCGGTAGCGTTTTTGACGACGACATTCGCCTCTCTGGCCCTAGCCGATGGAGGCGGGATGCCGCCGCCACCGATCATCAAACCGCCCATCCCTGAGATGATCTTCCTGGACGACGGAGGAGGGATGCCGCCTCCGCCCTCGATCATTGCCGCCGCCGAATTCTCGGTATAAAAAAATCGCGTTTCGAAACCGGGAACGGTTGAGTTAAGCTGTTCCCGGCTTTCATGAATGCCCTGTGGTTCATCCCTTCATTCCTGCTGCTGGCGCTGCTGGCCCTGCTGATCCGCCGGGGTGTGTACAAAAGCTTTCGTTGCTTTTTCGCCTATTCTCTGTTCGCCGTAGCGGCCGACCTGGCGCGTTTTCTGGTTCGTAAGTCACCACCCGCTTACTATGCCACCTACTACGTTACTGAAGCTGGCTACGAACTGCTCGGCATTTTAGTGATGTACGAAGTGCTGCGTGCGGCTCTGGCCGGTCTAGCCCGAGCCTGGACGGTTCGCCTCATATTTCCCGCCGTCGTGCTGGCGAGCATTCTGCTGAGCCTGGCCCGAGTGCAAACCGCCTCGGCGCATTTCAACCGCTTAACCTATTACATACTGGCAGGAGAAGTCGCCACGCGCTCCAGCCAGGTGATCGTATTCGCGGGACTGGTCACCCTTATTCCCCTGCTGGGCCTGCGCTGGCGGCAATATGCTTTCGGGATTGCCACCGGCTTTGGCCTTTACTCCACCGTGATGCTGCTCACCACCACTGCCTTTTCGGATTTTGGAACACGATTCAAATTTTTGTGGGGATTGACCTCTCTTGTGGCATACTCGGTGACCGTGATCATCTGGATTTGGTTTTTCAGCGCCGCTCAGAAGCCTGACACGCCAATCCTCGAACTATTGGCCCCTTCCCCCGGTGACCTGAAGCACTATAAAGATGCTTTACGGAGGATGCGCTAAGTTATGTTTTCCATAATTTTCACCTGGGTGGTGGTCGCCTGGGGGGCTCTCTCCTGTATCTATATGCTGCGCTCCGCCTGGCGGCGCTTTCCCCACCGCGACGTGGACGACGTGATCCCATTTCTCCATCCCGTGGATTTGTCCCTCGCCGAGTCCCTGCTCGATCCCGCCACGGACTTCGAATTTCGCTGGAAGCTGGCTCCTCGCCAATTCCGCGCAGCGCAGCGCAAGCGCTTGCGCCTCTATCTCGAAATCATCCGCCGGATGGCGCACAACTCCAAAGTTCTGGTGGAATACGCTGCCACCGAAAAGAACCATGCCGATCCCGGTCGCGCCGCCCTGGCATCCGCTCTCCAGGAAAAGGCCATCGAAGTCCGCCTCTATGCTTTGTTGACCGGATTGAAAATTCGCCTCTGGCTGCTTCTGCGCGCGGATTTCCTGCGCCTGACTCCGGTCCTGGCCGAATTACGCACGGTAGGCGAGATCAACGGCCTGCACTGCTATGCGGCGCTGAAAGGCACGGCTGAAGCGGCATTCGTCGCCCTGCCGCTCGACGAGCGGGAAAAGATGACGCGCAACCTGTAGGGGTTTCGCTGGTTATTTCTCCGGGGTCGCTCTGGAACCCCAACGCCCTCCCTGGTAAAGATTTTTCCTCGCCCCGATCAAACTGATACTCTGGAATCTCGATGGCAACCTGCATCCGCTGTGGCCGCCAGCTTCCCGGCTTTATCATCGGCAAAAAAATTTGCCAGTGGTGCGTGCAGCACGAAGCCTACCAGCGCGGCGAGATCGTTGAAGACGCCCGCCAGCCGTTGATGCCCACACCCTGGACGGGCCGCGGGCAATCCTCGTTCGGGGCCAATATAGGGCTTACCCAGATCATCTTCGGCATTAATGCCGCCGTCTTCCTCGCGATGGTGTTTGCCTCCGGAACCCCGGCGGCTTTCGTGAATCCCATGCAGGACTTCTCCAATCTGGAAGTGATCCGCTGGGGCGCCAATGTGGGCGCCATCACCATGTCCGGCGAGTGGTGGCGGCTGCTGACCTGCGTTTTTCTGCACGGCAGCCTGCTGCACATCGGCTTCAACATGTGGTGCCTGTGGAATCTCGGCCAGCTCGCCGAGTCGCTCTATGGACGCTGGACCTATGCCGCCATCTATCTGTTCTGCGGCGTTGGCTCCAGCCTGGCCAGCGCCGCCTGGAGCCCTTATCGCCCGAGTGTGGGCGCCTCCGGAGCCATCTTCGGCCTGGCGGGCGCGCTCATCGCCGCCTTTAAGCTGGGAGAATTTTCCGTCCCTCGCGCCGCCCTGCAAGGCACGCTGCGCAGCCTCGGCGTCTTCGTCTTTTACAACCTGGTTTTCGGCGCGGCCATGCCGGGCATCGACAATGCCGCCCACATCGGCGGCCTCATCACCGGCCTGATCCTCGGCGCGCTAATCGCCCTGCTCGCCCCGTGGCAGAATCAATCCCCCCGCCGCTTCGCCATCTTCCTGGCTCTCACAGTAGCCCTGGCCCTGGGCGCCGCTTCCGTGGCCCGCTACCACAACCTGCCGCTCCGCCTCGGCCCCAGCCCCTTTTTCCGCTCTACGGGCCATAACTTGGGTGCCGACACTCCGTGTGGGACAGACGCCAAGTGTTTGACAGACACTCCTGTCCGTCGCAGTTGACGTTTAACGTAGTTCTCGACCGCATTCACTAAGATTTGCCCTGTCCTCCGAGAGCTTCTGTCATCGCGAGCGCAGCAGATTAGTCTGCGGGACAGCCCTGCGAAGTCGAGGGGTCTGCTTTTTCAGCCCACCGCCACGCTCAGAACAAGAACTTGAGCGCCACTTGAATCACGCGCGGGCTCACGTCGGACTGAATCTGCCCGAAGGTTGCGGACTCGATGTCGCTCACCGGCAGGCGGAAATTGGTATGGTTCAGCAAGTTGAATAACTCGCCCCGGAATTGCAACTCCTTCGATTCCGTTAGCCGGATGCTCTTAAACGCCGAGGCGTCCCAGTCTATGTAGCCCGGGCCTTGGACTACGTTGCGGCCTTCGTCTCCAAAGACCTCGAACCGGCCGAGAGGATCCGGCTGAAGTTGCTGAAAGGCACTAACCTTGAACCATTCCTGCGGCGTGCGCGGACCGGAGTTTGGGTTGCCAATGAGATTCGGGCGGTTCGCGGAAAATCCTGTGATCTCGGGCGCCTGCCCTTGCAGGGAAACGTCATTCGAGTCGAAAACCGTGAACGGCCCGCCGCTCATCGCGGTCATAATTCCGCTCAACTGCCAGTTCCCGAAAACGTGCCCGTACCAGGCGCTGGAGTGTTGCAGGAAAGGAAGGCTCCACTGATAGCTCAGTACAAATCGATTGTGGGAATCGAACATGGATCGGCCGCGTTCCGCCGCCAGATCAAACGGATCCTGCGCCAGATCATTTTCTCCCGCCACCGGTTGCGAAGCCGACCCGGTAATATTGAAGGAAGAAACGTCATCAATGGAGTGCGACCAGGTGTAGGAAGCGAGGAAGGATAGGCCGTGGCTGAAGCGCTTTCGCAGGCTGGTTTGCAACGCGTTATAGCTGGAGTTCGCGACACTCGCAATCTCGCCCACCGAGCTGTAGATGCAATTGTTCGGGTTCGCCAAAGTGCATCCCGAGTAGAGTCGCCGCTGGTTCACATTGCTTTCGGTGGAAATCGGGCACGGGCTAGCCACTGAACATCCGGCGCTCGTCGTGTCCACGCCGGGAACAAAGACTGGCGGGTTGCCTTCGACGAATCGCGGCAGCCTCACCCCGGTCGTGCCCACGTACCCAATCTCAAATAACCAGTTCGCCCCAAGAGACTGTTGAATATTCAAATTCCAGTCATGAGCGTAGGGCAGATGCAGATTACGCGCAGCCACCAGCAGCGTCATGGGCTCGGGAAACGCCTGACTGAATGGGGTTGCCGTATAAAACGGATCGGCGAACGAGTTGACCGGAAAACTGATTTGCTCCGTCTTGAGGTAAGGCGGCGCACTGACCGGGTCCTGCAACGGCCCGCCCTCGCCGGTATAGTACGGCTCATAGAAAATTCCGTACGCGGCGCTCACCACGGTCTTACCGTCGCGGCGCGGGTCCCAGGCAACCCCGGCGCGCGGAGCGAACCCTGTCTTCTGCGTCGGAATCAATCCCGCCGGCACTCCTGGATCGCCGGGGTAGAGCAGGCCCGCCGGCGCGGTCGGAACCACTTTCGATTGCGCCCCCGGCACGAACAAATTTACCTCGTTTCGGTTCTCGGTCGAAGGGAACGGCAATTCGTAACGCAAGCCAAGGTTCAGAGTCACGTTGGAAGTGAGCCTGTAATTATCCTGCCCATAGGCATTCAAGGCCCGGTCGCGGATGGCGCGATTGAAATCGCCGCCGCCTTGCAGGAAGACTACGGGATTGCCCGATAAAAAACTGGCGAACCCGTCGCTATAGGGAAAGTTGGCGAATACGAAGAAGCCGTTGGTTGCGATTCCTTGCAGGGCATTGATCTGGTCTCTCCTGTACCCGCCGCCAAACTTAAACTCGTGCCGTCCATGAATCCAGCTCAGCGATCCCGCGGTGTCAAACGTATTCTGAAACGTGTTGCGCGGTCCCGTGATGGTGTCGCCCACGGACGCGTATCCCCCGACTTGCAGGAACGGGGGTCCGTCCGCCGAAGCTAGCGTGGGTGCATATTGGAAGCCCAGGCTGGTCGCGGACTCATGATTGATGTGCTCGTCCAGCAGGAATTTATTTCTCAGATACGAGAAGCGCGCCACGCCAATGGTGGTGGGAGAAAAAATATGGGTTTCCTGAGCTACAAAGTTCTGCGCCCGCTCGTCTTCGCCCACCGGAAACCCGGGAACATTCGCGCCTACGGGTGAAAGCGGATCGGTGGTCGGCCCGCTGCTGAACATGTAGCGGAAATTCCACATGTCCGCGGGCGAGAGGTAATGGTCGAGGCGCATGCCAAACTGATCGTTGTTCGCGCTCACTGTCTGCGTGGCCACGAAGCCGTTGGGGCCGTCATTGGGCAGGGGGAAGAATGGCAGGATGTTGCCCGCAATGGGATTGATGGGTGTGAACAGCGTCATCTGATTGAAGGGCACGGGGGTACCAAAGAATGTAAGCTGCTGCTGCCCGTTGCCGCAGATTCCGCTGGCGTTAAAGCCGGCCCTGCACTCCTCTGCGAAGTTTCCCTGCCTCTCGGCCACGGAGGGCACCGTCGCCGGCACCGTTTCTCCCTGCCGGTTGCGGAATCCCTCGTAGTATCCAAAGAAAAAGGTCTTGTCCTTCAGAATCGGCCCGCCCAACGTAGCCCCAAACTGGTTCTGCTTGAGCGGCTGCACGCTGCGGGCGAAGTAATCGGAGGCATCCATGGCGTCGTTGCGCAGAAATTCCCATGCCGCGCCATGAAAAGCATTGCTCCCGCCGCGGGTTACGATGTTCGTGGTCGAGCCGGTATTGCGCCCGAACTCCGCATTCGCGTTGTGGCTGAGAACCTTGAACTCCGCGATCGCATCCAGCGGCGGCTTCAGCACAAAGCCTCCATCCACCGAGCTGACGTTATCCGCCCCGTCGATCATGAAATTGTTCGACTCCGGCCGTTGCCCATCCACCGCATAGCCCTGATTCTGCCGCGCCGGACCACCCGCTTGCAGCAGTCCCGGCGTCAACGGCACCACTCCGGGTTGCAGCAACCCCAACTGCGAGAAGTTTCGCCCATCCAGCGGCAAATCCAGAATCTCGCGCTCCAGTACGGTCTGCCCCAGGCTGCTCACTGTGCTTTGCACCAGTGCGGCGTCCGCGTTCACTTCAATCTGCTGGTTCTCCGCTCCCAGCTTCAGGCGAACGCTCACGCTCGCGATCTCGTTCACATCCAGCACAATTCCCTCTTGCCAGTACCTCTGAAACCCACGGGCGCGAACCTCCAGCTGATAATGCCCAATCGGCAACTCCACCAGCACATAGACTCCCTCCCGGTCGCTCACGGCCTCGCGAGCTAGGCCGGTTTCCATCTGCTTTGCCGTAACCCTGGCGCCCTGCACCATGGCCCCGCTCGGGTCGGCCACCGTGCCTTGCAGACTGCCCGTGATTTCCTGTGCCATTGCCCTCCCGCTGACCCAAGGGAATAGTGCGGACATCGTCAGCCCCACCCATGCAAGTTTGCCCAGGCTACCCAGAAATTTTCCCATCTCTCTCCTTCAATCGCAGCGGGAGAGTTTCAGCGAGGTGCCACGGCAGCAACCCGGAAAACTCCCGAGAGATTGTGACTTCACAGATTGAAGTGGCGATTATAGGGAGGCTTAGCGCGGGGTCAATAATATGAAAGGGCTATTAGCTTCGGGAAAGTGCTGGAATTGATACTTCCGAGGCTCACAGCTCGCGGACGTGCCGGGCTTACTTCTAAAAGCAAGTTTCTCGCCTGACTGCCGGTAACTCCCACCTTGAGATCTGCGGCGTGAAACGATTGAAGTTAATCACATGACGGAGATTTTAGCCGGGGATAGTCCCACACCTTGCCGCGTCGATATGTTCCCACCGAACATAAACGCGAAAACCGCACATGCTAGCTTTTCAGCTCTCCCACCGCCCGCCAAGCTTGATTGATGGCCTCATCGGTGTAGGCATAGGCTCCCGCGTCGGCGTTGGCGATGGCGATGCGGCCAAATGTTTGGCGTGCCACCTCACAGGGAGTCTCGCCCCCCTCCCGCCAGAATTTGTCGAAGAGTGAGTTGTATTCGTAGGCGTATCCATGCGGCCAGCGGTTGACCGTGATGGCCGCGATGTCGCGCGCGGGATCGAAGCCCCCGGCGCCCAGGGTCCGCGCCAGCTGATCGCGAATATTGCGCTCCATCTCTTCGAATGTGGTGTTGTAGAGCTCGATCCTCCCCAGGGTGTGCTGCTCCCGCGAAGGGCGCCCGGGCTGGCAGGGAGTCTTCATCATGTGCACCACAATCGCCTCCTCAGGCTGGCGGGCGCATTCATAGCCGCCAATGCTGACCGGGATATCGAGAGCCACGCGAGTGTGATAGCATCCCGGCGCGTAGACCGCGCTGGCGTTCAGTTTCTGAAAAGCCTTCCAGTTGCGCAACGCCACGTTGGTGTAAAGCAGAGGCACCTTCTGCGCGGAAGCCAGCGCCTCGCGCTGCTTCTGCGGCAACTCTTCGCAGATGTATGGAATGACCACATGCCAGCAGGCCAGCACACAGTTCCGGGCGCGCGCGGTATAGACCTGGCCATGACGCGCATAAGCCACTTCCACTTCGGTGGCCGAGGCGGCGTCGCCCAGGTGTTTCACCCGCACTGCCGTACTATTGAGGCGAATCTTCACCGGAGAAGCCGCAGAATCCAGTTTGGCATAGTCGGCCCGGGCCATCACCACGTCGGTCGCGGAATTTCCGGGCACGGCAGCGGGGATGAGCTGGCGGACCAGCAGGCGCGCGATGCTGGCATTGCCATCGGGAAAGTGGAAGAAATATTTTTCCGCTTCCTCGTTGGGGATGGCGTCGCGGTTCATGCCCTTACCGGGCGCGGCGTCGAGCTTCAGGCCCGCGAAGCCGGGAAGATCCAGCCCCCAGGCGTCTTGCGCGGCTACGGCGTCAATGCCTAGGCCGAACAGAGGCTGAGGCACTGCTTGAAAAAGCTTCACCACATCGTCATGAACCTGGACCACATCTCGGAGGAAGGAAGCGTAACTGATGCGCGCCAGGCTAGCTTTCTTCTCGGTGGAACTCAGGCCGGGAAAGTAGTCGCGATTGTCGGTGAGCAGACGCATGAAATCCTGCTTCGCCTGCGGGGCGATGGGCGCCTGGGCCAGCATTTGCTTCCAGGCTTTTTCTTGCTCAGAATCGGCGTAATCCTTTTCGCCTCCGGCAAACGAGGAAGGGCCCGTCACCAGACGATCGACGCCGAATGTCTCCTTATCGAAGAAGATTTTCGAATGCAGGCCCAAGCTGCGGTAGAGGTTGCCATGGTGATATTTGGGATAGGACGCGACGTCGATGCCCAGTTCTTCGATCAGGCCCCGGGCTTCGCGACTGTAGGGAGCGGGGCTCTCGATGGAGAACGTGCCTCCGAAGCCCAGGCGGAAGGCCTGGTTCACGCGGAATTCGTTGCGCTTGGCGTGGCCGCCAAAGTCGTCGTGATTGTCGAGGATGAGGATGCTGGCATTGGCGCCAGCCCGCTTGCGATAGAAGTGGGCGGCGGACAGTCCGCTGATGCCGCCACCGACGACGATGAGGTCATAGATCTCGCCGGTGGATTGGGAGGTGAGGAAGGTTTTAAAAAAGGTATCGTCGCGAAGACAGTGGGCCGCGTCGGAGGCGCCCGGGTGGCTGCCGCGCAGACCGGTGAGAGCCGGGGGATAGTAGGGCGAAAACTTTTCGGCTTCGACGGGTTGCAGGACGCACTGCTCGGCGGCGACAAGACTGCAGGGGAGCAAGGCCGCGCCCGCGGTTAGGGCTACGCCGTTGATAAAGTCACGGCGGGTGATGTTGCGTTGCATCCCAAGATCGCGGTCGGGTGTTTTCATTGCGTGCGTCTCAATCGATCAAGAGTTTCAAACCTGGCCGTCGGCTTTTTTGACGGCGAGTTCGGCGGCCTGAAAGCCGATGCGGCTGTGAGCCCCGTCGCAGAAGGGCTTGTTGACCGAACCTCCGCAACGGCAGAGCGAGAATGCAGTCTTGCCGGTGAGGTCATAGGGGGCGCCGTTGACATCGACGAGTTCAACGGAGCCTTCGGGAGCCTCGACGCGGAAGGGACCGTTGGGGCGGACCGTAATCTTAACTTGAGCCATGATTTAAGGAATTCCTCCGAACCTTGTAAGTTTCCAGCAAGCATTCAAAGATAGCATTAGGCGCGGTTGGGTGTCGCGGGGGCGAAACGCCAGCAAGTAGAGATCTTGATTTCAGGAGTTCATCGCGGTAACCGAGAGACGATTTTAGGGGCGATAATCCGTTTGACGTAGCACTCCTCATGGACGGCTTTACCGTTTTCATCGGCCGAAAGATCGACGCTTAAATCGACCGGCTTAGCACAAATCTTGCAGGATATCTCTGGAAAGGGATGACTAGCCATAGTACCTCCTCTGGACAGTCACAAGTAGAGTATCGGACTGCCGGAAAATGTACTGGTCAATACAGACCAAGCGGTAGATTGAGGGGTCGATTACGTCGGAGCCCGCGGCTGAAATACTTCTCTTGCCAGGTAGGGAATCTGCGTGGCTTCGCTCGACATGTCGATGAGACGTACGTACTCCCCCGGGATCAGCTTTGCGTGGCGGCCAGGCGGCCGGCCGGCTGGGGCGGAAGGCTGGGCGCGACGCCAAGATGCTTGGTGCCCCAGGCGCACATGGATTCCATTACGGAGATGAGTTCTTCGCCGGCGGCGCTCAAGCGGTAGTCCACACGCGGCGGGATGCTGTTGGTGGAGTGGCGGGTGAGGATGCCGTCGTGTTCAAGTTGACGAAGTTGGTCGGTCAGAACCTTTTCCGTGACTCCTGGAAGAAGATCCCGAATCTCGGCGAAGCGGCGCGAACCAAAGCCGAGCTGCCAGACGATTAAGACCTTCCACTTTCCAGCCAAGACATTGGAGGTAGCTTGTACGGGGCAGCCGAAGTGAGTTTTCATCGGATCTCCACCAATCTTATTCCGTTTTCGAGATCACGCAGCTTACAAAATTGTGCGTACTTCCCGGAATGAGCGTCTTCGGTTAAGTTCAGATCACCGCAAGGAAAGAGCGCGGCGTTAATAGTGTATCGTGAGCCGCGAGACGTTCGGGAGAGGAACGCGAGGAGCTGAAAGTGGATTTTCCGAGCAATCCGTTCGCCATGCTGACGTTTATCTCCGCGCCGGCGGTTTTAACCAATGCCTCCTGCGTGCTTCTGTTTGGCACCGGAAACCGCTACGGGCGGGCGATTGACCGGATGCACGAACTGTGGGACGCGGTGCAGAGCGGGCAGCAACTGGAAGAAGGCGAACGGCAATTGAGAATGCGTCAGTTGCAGGCGGGCGAGACTCGGACGTTGTTGATCGTGAGGGCGCTGGCTTGTTTTTATACCGCGGTCGCGGGATTCGTGGCCAGCGCGCTGGTGTCATTGATCGGCGCGGTTCTGGTTTCGGCGAAGATTCAGCAAGGCACCAGCATCAGTTTTGGGCTTGCCTTCCTGGCGGGCACGGTGGGGGTGGCAGCCATGATCAGCGGGGCGGCGATGCTGGCGCGAGAGACTACATTTTCGTTTCGGATTTTGAAGGAGGAGACAAAGTTCATTACGGAGCGGGTTAAGAAGAACGTGTAGCGGCCGGGGGTCGCGGTAAATTGGTTGCCGAGGGACTACCTCCGGGCCCAAGCCCGCGCATGTTTAATTCGCTCCAGGCAGCACGACTGAGGTGGCTGCGGAAGCAATTCACAAATGTCAGCTTCACCGTGGAAGAGCGGCTCTTCAGATCCACATAAGTCTTTCAAAGGATCGCGGGCCTCAGCGCCGGTGGCAGTCAGCCCGATCCGGGTGGACTTTTTCCGCGGCCGCCGAAGTCGTGACTTTCAAAGCGACCCCTAACAGTTTTGCTGCGGGGGGATTACTCAAGAAGGAGCAGGCCTTTATGGAGAAGATGGGTAACAGGATCGAGGCGGAGGATACGATCGTTTTATTTGCCGATCTGCAGGCCGGGATCGTCGAGCTTACCAGCACGAATCCTTTGCCGAGGTTGAAAACGGCGGTGCGGGGACTGGCGAAACTGGCGAAGCTCATGGGGATGCCCGCGGTGGTCTCTGGGATCCGCGGCGAGGACGGAAGCGCGGCGAGAATGATTCCGGAGATCGCGGAGGGATTGGGGGAACTGCCGACGCTGCATCGCACGACGTGCGACTCGTTTCTCAATGGGGAGATTTTGGCGGCGGTTCGAACGACCGGACGCAAGACGCTGCTGATCAGCGGGGTGGCGACGGAGTTGGCGGTGCAGTTGCCTGCGCTGACTGCGTCCGATCAGGGTTACAGAGTTTATGTGGTGCTGGACGCATGCGGAGGAATGACCGAGCGCACCGAACAGGCCGCGCTCCTGCGTTTGACCAAGGCGGGCGCGACCACGGTTTCGGTGATGACCCTGGCGGGAGAATTGGCTGGGGATCTCCGCGAGCCCAGAGCTCAACAGGCCGTCGGAATTCTTTATGAGATGGCGAAGGCATGAAGGGAGCCGGATGGTTTTTGGATCGGGCGGAGTAGCCGATGCGAGCGCCCGTGCTGATTCTAATTTTGCTTCTGGGCGGGCTCGCGAGGGCGCAGGATTTTCAGCAGTGGAATGAGGTCGATTTGACCGCATCCTGGCAGGGTTTGGATTTCACCGCGCCCCTTCTGGCGCGAACCGACTCGCAACTGCCGAACCCGCAACTGGCGGCAACCGGGATTCTGGCGGAATTCCATCTCCCCTGGGGCCTTATGCTGACGGGCGGATACTTGTTCGCCGATCTGCCACAAGAATCCTACAAAGTAAATCTGCCGCTGCTAGCGCTGACGGAGACGGCGCATTGGGGAAGGTTTTCGCTTGCGGACCGGAATCGATTTGAGAAACTTTTCGGCTATCCAACGGAACCGGTGAGGTACCGCAACCGGATTCTAGTGGACCGGCCTTTGGGCGCGCAGAAGCGCTGGCATCTTTTCGCCGACGACGAGATCTTTTTTAATCTTACGAATCAGAGCTGGAATCAGAATCGCTTTCAGGCCGGTGGCGGAGTAAGGCTGAACCGGAAGCTTTTTGTGGACGCTTACTACTTGCAGCGCAATCCAGGTGGCGGCGGGGAAACGACCCGGGTTCTGGGTAGCACCCTGCGAGTAAGCTTGGCTCGCAGAGTTCGAGCGGCGGAGAAGGGAGCGGAGCAATGAACGATCAGCGGGTCAACTCTTCCCCGGCGGGAATGTCGCTGGAGCAGATGAAGGCGTTTATTCGGAATCATTTTGAGGAGTTTGTGAATCGCAAGAATCTTGGCATTGCGGAAGTGAATTTCGCGGCGGACTTTGTAGATCACGGGGCCGATGTGCCTCCCGGAACCCCGGCCGGGCCGGCGGGAGCGAAGCAGTATGTGGGGAATGCGCTGAAGAGATTTCCTGACATGCGGGTCACCATCGAGGACATAATCGCGGAAGGCGACAAGGTGGTGGTGAGGAATGTGTGGCGGGCGAGCGATGCGGAGAGCGGGCGCAAGCTGGCGTTTGGAGGAATCGTGATCTGGCGGATTGCGGGGGGAAAGATCGCGGAACGATGGGCCTATCTGGAAAAGCCCGGAGTGGAGTAAGCCTTGATTTCAGATCGTGGGACCGCTTGAGGAGTCAAAGGCAGCGGGCAGGAGTGCCCGCTCCATAGGGATTCTACATTGATTGGGCGTAGAGGAACGGGCGGTCGGCGCTGCTGCGCCAGAAATACGCCAGGATGATCACGCTGGCGACGGCGGCGTAAGCGCACCAGAGGGAGGTAAAGGCATAGCGGCGGACGGCCATGACGCATAGCAGAATCACAAGATTCGCCGCGCCGAACAGAACCATGGCGCGGACTTTCGAGAAGAACAGAGTTCCGCAGGTGGCGACGATGTAAAAGATAGCGACAGCAGTGTTATTGGTGGCGGGATTGATGTAGACAATGCTGTTGCCGCGGATGTAGATCTGGGTGGGAAATGCGGCAAGCGCCCAGAGGATATAAAGCGTGGTGGCAGTACCAATGCCTAGAAAGGGCAACATGCGGCGGCGGTTGTGGACTCCAGGCTCGAAAAGCAGCACGCTGAGCGGAAGAAGGAAAGGAAGCAATCCCTGGGCATAGAGCATGAACGCTGCTCCCATGTCGTGGGTCACCGCGGGCGAAAGAATGCCATCCAAGCCCAGCCAGACGAAGCCTTCGATGAACTGATGGATGGCAAAGAGCGTGGGCAGGGCGGCGAAGAGGAGCTCGCGGCGATGCTTGACTTTGGTGAAGGTGAGCACGCCGACGGTGCCGAGGGCTGCGCTGCCGACGAAGTTGGCGGTGGCCGAAAAGCACATGAGGGTTTCTCTCCGTGGGGAAGACTACACCGGGAGAAGGGAAAGACAAAATAATTTTCGGAGGATGTAGAGAGCAGGCACGCCCAGCGCTCCGGACAGGCGAGGGCGGCTGTTCTCCTAATGGTTTTTTCGCGAATACTTAAATCGGCAGTTCTTCGGTATCGGGGAAGTGGTGTTGTTCCCGGCCTACTTTGCCATCGTATTTGGTAGTCATTTTAAAGAGTTCGAAGCGGCCGTCGGAGGCGAGGAAGCGGCATTGCTCACGCAGCGATTGCATTTCGTTCGGGGCGAGGGGCTGGAAATTCACCGCGACCTTTAGATTCTGTTCGAGCACCTGCATGCTGTCGACGCCGCTGATGGTAGTGGCGACGGGCAGGCTCATGGCATAGCGCAGGCCTTGCTCGGGAGTAACCGCGCCGTGGCGGACGAGTTCGCCGCTGCCGCCGAGACTTTTCATGCCGAGGGCAGCGATGCCTTTGCGGGTGGCTTCGGGCAGGACCTGGGTTTCGAAGCTGCGGAAAGTGGCGTCGCAGCAGTTGAGCGGCATCTGCACGGCGTCGAAGGGGAAGTTGTGGGCGAGCATCTTGAGATGGATCTCAGGGTCTTTGTGGCCGGTAAATCCGACGAAGCGGACTTTGCCCTGTTGCTTGGCGGCGGTGAGGGCTTCGGCAACGCCGTTGGGCGCAAAGATCAGGTCGGGATCGTTTTCGTAGATGACTTCGTGGACCTGCCATAGGTCGAGATGGTCGGTGCGCAGACGGCGTAGAGATTCTTCCAGCATGCGCATGGCGAGTTGCTTGTCGCGGCCATGGGTGCAGACCTTGGTCATGAGGAAAGCGCCGTCGCGCTTGCCTTGCAGGGCTTTGCCCACGCGCTCTTCGCTGAGGCCGTCGTGATATTCCCAGGCGTTGTCGAAGAAACGCACGCCATGGTCATACCCTTTGGCGACGATCTCCATGGCATCCTGATCGGTATAGGCCGACCCGATGTGGTAGCCGCCGAGTCCCAGCGCGGAGACTTGCACGCCGGTTTTGCCCAGTGGCTTCCTGGGAACCTGGCCTTCGGGGATCTGTTGGGATGGATCGAGTTGGGACGGATGGGACGACTGCTGCGCCATGCTGCCTCCGGGAATCAATGGAACCGCGCCCAGGACGGCGGCTCCCTTGATGAAATTGCGGCGATTGAGTTCGAGCTTCGAAGCCACAGGGGTCTCCTAAAACTTCTTCTGGGGAAATGGGTGGCCGGTGTTCTCCACAGCGCCCAGCATGTCCTGAACTTCGAGCTGCTGCGTGTCCAGCGGAAAGCCGTGCGCCAGGCGGGATTCCGGGTTATCGAACTTCAGCGATAGCTTGTAGAGTTCATAACGGCCGTCGGCGGCATTGGGCTTGAGACGCTCGCGGAGTGCATCCATTTCCTGCTCGGACATGGGAGTGAAATTTTGCGCGATCTGCAAGTTCTGCTGCAGCACTTCCAGGCTATCCATTCCAGTAATCGTCGAAGTAACACCGGGGATGCTCATGGCGTAGCGCAAGGCTTCTTCAGCCGTAACCACGCCATGCTGAATCGGCTCGCCATGGCCGTTGAGCGGCTTCATGCCCAGAACGGCGATGCCGCGCTTTGTAAGTTCCGGAAGGACCTGCTTTTCGAAACTTTTGAAAGTGGCATCGAAGGCGTTGAGGGGCATTTGCACGGCATCGAAGGGGAACCCCGTTTCCAGCATACCGAGATGGACTTTTGGATTCTGGTGGCCGGTGAAGCCGACGAAGCGGACCTTGCCGTCTTTCTTGGCTTTCTCCAGGGCTTCGGCGGCGCCGCCCTTGCGGATGAAGAGGGCGGGATCGTTGTCGAAAGCCATACCGTGCACCTGCCAGAGGTCGAGGTGATCGGTTTGCAGGCGGCGTAAGGACTCCTCCAACATGAGGGTGGCGAGACCTCCGTCCCGGCCATGAGGGCAGGTTTTGGTCATGAGGAAGATTCTGTCCCGCAGGCCTTTAAGACCGGCACCCATCCAGACTTCGGACTTCCCGCGGCGATATTCCCAGCAGTTGTCGAAAAAAGTGATGCCGCCGTCGACTGCTTTATGGACGATTTCGACGGCGGTTTTGGCGTCGGGGGCGCCGCCCAGATGATGGCCGCCCAAGCCGAGAGCGGAAATCTTCGCATCGGTGCGGCCGAACTTTCTTAAGGGGATGGTGCCACTGGAAATTTGGGGCATCGGAGAATCCTTGCTCGCCTTTAGTTCATGAACCCTATTCCTCGTTCGTAGGATGCGAGGTTGACGGGCGTGGGTTGACGGGAAATCAGTGGCTCTGGTGTGGGGCAGTTATGCGGCCAGTGAATCGGCGGGGATCAGGCTGCTGTACAGATTGAGATATTGCTGGATCATGCGGTGGGCGGTGAAGCGTTCGCGGGCACGGGCGAAGGCGCGATTGGCATAGGCCTGGCGCAAGGGGCGGTCGGAGTCGAGTTTCCGAAGGATGGTGGCCAGGCTGTCGGCGTCATTGGTGCGGAAGTAAAGAGCGGCGTCGCCCCAGACTTCGCGAAAGCTGGGAATATCATTGGCAACAATAGCGCAACGGGAAAAAGCTGCGTCCAGCGGGGCCATGCCGAGGGGGTCATAACGGGGAGTAGCGGCGTAGACGGCGGCGCGGCTGTAGAGAGCGCGGAGTTGGGCGTCGGTCTGGGCTCCGCGAATGGCCACGCTGGAATCCGCTGTGGAAACTTTTACGTCAGCTCGAATGGGAACACGGGGGACGGGGATAGTTTGCTCGGAGCCCACGATGCAGACGGGAAAGCGATGCGAGTGCTGCGTGAGCAGGAAGACCTGCCTGCCGACGTCGATAAGCCGGCCGACGGAGAGGACGGAATCTTCTTTACTAATGTAGGGATTGAAGAAGACGGGATTGCGCCCGGGATAAATGACGGCGGCGCGGCGCGGTCGGGTGTAGGTCGAGCTCAGGCATTCCAGCATCCAGGCGGAAGGGGTGACCACGGCATCCGCCGCCGCCATGCCGCGCGTGACCGTATCGCGATACCTCTGGAGCCACCGGGTCGGGCGCGGGGGAAAGCCTTGCACGGCCTGGGACCAGGTGAGCAGATCGCCGTGGGCCATCACAATGCGGGGAATCTCCGCCACCGGATCAACCGAGGAAATACCGCCCAAGGAAAGATCGGCGTGGCAGAACTGATGAAGATGCAGGATGTCGGGGCGAACCTCGCGAACTAGATTGGCGAGGAAATCCGACGACTCGGGAAGATCGCCGGGAGCATCATCCATCCACTCCAGGCGGAAGGCTGTGGGATGGAATTCCAGTCCGTGGAGAGAATCCATCCAGGAAGTCTGATCGGGGAGCGGAATCTCCCCAAAGGTGACAAGAGTGACGCGCGCGCCGCGAGTGACCAGCCCGGTGACCAGCTCCCGAGCGTACATCCAGGAGCCGGACATGGTATCGGCTGTAACCAGAACGTGCAAACGAGTCTCCAGGCGCGCGGCAAGTCGAGGAGACAAAAAGCGCGCCTGCGTATTCTAGTGCCAAATGAGGAAAGCGGGAGAAAATTCTCCGCGCGCGGTGGGATGTAGCCTGTGGACTGGAGACTTCAGTTTAGATACGGCAGATAGAAGGGGCCAATAACGATCCTGGGATGCTTGGCAGGAGGCTCGCGCCCAACCAACTCCTATGGGCTAGATATCGCCCAGCCGCAAGCGCATATCGCGGGCGAGATTATCGAGAGCAAGAATTTTTTCCGCTGCGGACGCGGGAAGGTTCGGAACGGACAAGGCCAATTCACAGGAGAGGAGCATGGCCGTGAGGGTTTCCCCCATCTCGCTGCGAAACTGCTGCTGGACCGAGAGTAGGGCCTGCTTTTCCTCCCGCTGGCGGCGGCGCAGGGCGGAGCGGACTTCGCGAACCAAACGCTCCATACCGCTGACGGCGAAATTTAGATAGACCGGAAAGGCCGTGCCCATGTGCTCCAGCACCTGATCGCTTTCGGCGGGCTCATTTTCCAGCAGGAATTGATCCACCACCACGGCCGAGTAGGTCTGCTCCCGCAAACGGGCTAGGGCGAGCTGGAGATTTTCCGCGCAGTGAGTTTCGGTGCCGGTGGACTCTTGGAGCGTGGCGGCGCACTCTGGGGCGCGTGCCGAAGCGGTGATGAGTAAGATCATGCACACATGAAAGCACGCGAAACTCCATAACCTCGGGTATTGAAAATGCGGCGCTTAAGTCGGCGCACGGCCCATGCCTCTTCCCATTGCGGTCCCCACCGAGGTCGGTTTTGATTTCATAATGAACTATTCTCCTTCCGAACTCCCTCTGTTTTTCTCTTCTGGAACTCTTCTCTTTCGGTTTCGACCTTTGCCCGTTCAAGCATGGGCAGCATAATCTTTAAGCTTCCGGTAGAGCGTGGTCTTGCCAATTCCGAGCAATCGGGCGGCCTGCAACTTATCGCCGTTAAGTTCCGCAATGGCGCTGAGAATGGTTTGCTTTTCCAATTCTGCCATGGGCACGATCCGGTTGAGGGTGTGTCCATTGCCGTGGGTAGACACGGAAGTCGCAATATTGGCGATGGCGGGAGGGAGGTCCGCAACGTGGATGAGGGGGCCGCTGGTGAAGGCGCAGGTGCGCTCCAGGCAATTTTCCAGCTCGCGAACGTTCCCCGGCCAGTCATAGGCCATCATCACTTTAAGCGCCTCGTCAGTCAGCATTTTTTCCTGGCCGGAGGCGCGGGAGGCGCGCTCCATGAAATGAGTGATCAGCAGCGAGATATCTTCACGACGCTCGCGCAAGGGGGGAATGCGCAGGCTGAGGACGTTCAGGCGAAAGTAGAGATCGCGGCGGAAGGCACCCTCGGTCACGGCCTGCTCGAGGTCGCGGTTGGTGGCGGCGAGGATGCGGACATTGATGGGAATGCGGCGGGTGCTGCCGACGGGACGAATCTCCTTCTCCTGGATGGCGCGGAGGAGTTTCGACTGAAGGTCGACGGGCAGTTCGCCAACTTCGTCCAGGAAGATGGTGCCGCCCTCGGCGATCGCCAGCAGGCCGTCCTTGGCCTGGTTGGCGCCGGTGAAGGCGCCGCGGACGTAACCGAACAGCTCACTTTCGATGAGTGTGGGCACAAGCGAGCCACAGTCGACGGGTATGAAAGGCTTGTCCCGAAAAGGCCCGGAGAAATGAATCGAGCGGGCGACCATCTCCTTGCCGGTACCGCTCTCGCCCAGAATCAGCACCGGGTGGGTGCTGCTGGCCGCTTTGGCGATGATGCGGTAGAGCTTTTCCATTTCGCAGGAGCGGCCGACAAGGCCGCCGTAGCCTTGCTTGGATTTCAGTTTTTCCCGCAAGACCCGGTTCTCGGTCTTCAGCTTGAGGTGGTTGGAGACCCGCTCCAGAAGCAATTTCAGTTCATCGATGCTAAAAGGCTTGGTGACATACTCATAGGCTCCGTGCTTCATGGCCTGTACGGCGGACTGGACCGTGCCGTACCCGGTGACGACGATGACGACCGCCTCCGGGCGCTGGGCTTTGATCTGGCGCAGGGCCTCCAGACCGCCAGCGCCAGGAAGGCGCAGATCGAGCAGAACGGCATCCATACTATGGCTTTGGAGCAGGCGGTAGGCGTGTTCGGCGGAATCGGCCACGTGGGCGATGAAGCCCAGCGAGAGCGCGACCTCGCGGCAGGCCTCGCGAATGGAGCGTTCGTCATCGACGATGAGCAAGTTGAGATAATTTGCCGCCATGATTTGCGGCGTGGAGGTTGCGATCGAGGGGCTTACCGCAGCTGATGTCATAAGACTGATTCCTTTTGAGAGACTTGAAATGGGTTGGAGGAGGGGTGGGAGAATGCGTCTTGGGAAGGCAGGAAAACTGCGTCGGCGGTTTGAGCCGCCCGGGGAAACAGGATCATCACGCGAGTGCCGCGCCGGGGCTCGCTCTCGACGTGAATCAGGCCACGGTTGGCGGTGACAATGGTACGCACCGTGGTCAAACCCAGACCGGTGCCGTTGCTGGCGTTTTTGGTGGTAAAGAAAGGCTCAAAGAGACGCTGTCGAGTCTTGGCATCCATGCCGCAGCCATTGTCGGAAACGGTAAACAGGATGCAGGGAAAGGCCTTGGCGGCCGATTGTGCCACCGTAGATCGGGCCAGGCCTTGAAAGCTGCAATTGCTGGTCTCCACCACGATGCGGCCGCCCTCGGGCATGGCATCCCGGGCATTCAGCACGAGATTGAGGATGATCTGCTGAGCTTGCGCCTGATCGATTTGCAGCAAACCCAGATCCGGATCCAGCTTGAAGTCAAGAGCGATGTTTTCCCCGATCAGCCGGCTCAGCAGATCCTTCATATCTTCCGCTATCTGATTGAGACTCAAGGCCCGGGACTGGAGCTTTTGCGGCCGGGCGAAGACCAGCAACTGCCGAACCAGAGCGGAAGCCTGCACAATTGCGGAGCGAATTTCCTGGGCGTACCGGCGACGACGGTCGCGGGGGTCAATGCTCGAGAGCAAGAGATCGGTGTACAGCATGACGCCGGTAAGGAGATTGTTGAAGTCGTGGACCACTCCGCCCGCCAGTCGGCCCATGACCTCCCAGCGCTGGGCCTGGAGCAGGTTTTCCCCCGCTGCCAGCGGGTTGTCTAACTCGGGGCGCACCTCCGTAAGCAGCAGGGCGTGGGGCGCGTCGCCGGCAGGGTCGGGCAACCTCCAAAGCGTCCATAGGGCAGGGGTAGCGGAGTGCTTTCCGGGAAGAACGGTGGACTCGAGTTTGCCGGCGAGCAAGTCGCTGAGCGCCGACTCCAGCCTTGGGCGGTCGGCAAGAGGCAACAGATCGGAGAGGCAGGCGGTTGGCTGGTGTGCCACTTCGGAATTGAAGCGTCGCCGGAATGCAGGATTGGTTTCGACGATGACGCCGAGGGGATTGCAGCGGGCAGCCGCGATGGGCGAGTGTTCAAAGATGAAGCGGAATCCCGAAACGGGGTTCTCCGTCTTGGCCACACTGGGCTGCGGAAATTGGGTAACAGTGTTCATATTGATACTTTGCCGTGCTTCGAACCCGAATGGAACGATAGGCTGGGTTGACGATACCTCGGTGTTCCGGAAACAGGATTCGGTTTCATTTTGGGATGGGCCTCTTTGTCGTTTTAGGTCCCGCTCTCGAGTCCCACTATAGGAGGGCTAATCAGACGCCGCGAAGGGCAGATGTCACGTAGAATGCTGGCTGCCTGTGGAAAACTAAGCAAGTCTAATAGATTCTGTTATTTCAAGGAGCGTGCGGAGAGATCGCGCGCTGATTTAACGGCGAGATGCACCCAGCATTTCGAGCCACCAACTTCACACGACAAAGAGGCGCGGGCGGGGGCGCCCGCGCCTCACATCCGCGAACTTATGCGGCCTGCCGGCACTGGTACGCTGGGAGGAACGTGTCGCAGACGAAAGTCTCGAAGGAGGTTGGCGTGGTATTGCCTTCGTCACGCGGTTCCAGCATTCGCATATGGCCGGAGTTCAGGGCCTCTGACATTTCCAGGTAGAGATCGGCGAAGTTTTCCGACAATCCCATTTGCACCATGGCGGCTTTGAACTGAGCGGGAGGCGCTTGCACGTACTTCAGATCGGGCTTGCCGATCGCCTGACCGATGATGGCGGCGGCCTCTTGGTTATCGAGATCGCGCTGGACATGGAGTTCCCGGGTTTGCTTGCCGTGGACCTGCAACTTGAGCAGCGCCGTGGCGGCATAGTCTCCAATGTCGCGGGTGGCGATCATGGGCACTTTGAGATCGGCCGGGACCATTCCGAGGATCGCGCCCATGTGCTTGATCGCGCCGATTTGCTGGAGAGTATTTTCCATGAAAGAGCCAAGGCGCAGGATGAGGAGGTTGACATTCTCGATCTGCTTGAGTTTTTGCTCAAATTCGTGAGTGCTCAGGATCAGGCCGGTGCCGGAGGGTTTGTCGGAACCGATGCTGTTGAGCGCGACAATGTTCTTGAGTCCGGCGTTCTTGATCGCGGTGACGATGGAGTCGATGACGCGGCTCTGGTCAGCAAGAATGTTGTTGCTGGTGGGGTTGGGCGGAACCATGACAAAGGCGGAGAGTGCGCCTTGAAAGGCCTGAGTTAGTGCGGAGGTATCGGAGAGATTCGCGACCGAGATTTCCGCGCCCTGCGCCGCGAGGGATTGCAGGTTTGCTGCGTTGCGGCCGAGGACGCGAATTGGCTGAGCCTGGGCGAGGAGTTTCCTTGCCACCACGCTGCCAATGTGGCCGCTGGCTCCGAGGACTACGTACATGGGAACCTCCTAATAGCTTTTGGATGCGGCGGCAGCCGGGTTCTGCTCATTCCGCTCAACCGGCAAAAATACGTTGCCCTCTCGATCATGCGGGCCGGGATCAAACCGGCACTGCTTAACGGCGAGCCACAGACTGGTTTTCGGCAATGGAAAGGGGCAGGATGAGGCGAAAGGTGAGGCGCCGGCCCGGCTGCAAATGAAACTCTCGATTGCTGGTTAACCCAACGCTGGGCAGGGTCGATGGCAGGTTTGTCCGGGCGAAGAGGTTGGAAGTTTTAAGAGGAATAGTTCGACCGTTGACGGTGATGGAATTCAGGCTGAGCCGGAGGTATCCGGAGACTGCACCCCGAAGGGGGGTCCAAATCGGCGGCTGGACCAATTCAATGCGACCGCTCACCGGATCGCCGCTTTCAATCAAAGTATTTCCATTCAACTTCAGCGGTTCCGCCAGGCAGCCGGTGAAACGGTCCCCGGGGTGGATGGAGGACAGCGGGAGCGAGTCCTGAACACGTACCATGACGAGCGTGCCCGAAGGAAGAGTGCGCGCGGGCACTTCAGAAATGACTGATTCTGTGCGAGAGACCGTCGAATCGGAAGCCATCGCCGCACGTTCCTTCTCAACACCGTCATTATGGCGGCCACCATGCTCATCCAGGTCCAGATTGCGATCTCCGTCATTCGAGGGCAAGGAACGCGGACTCACCGCCGAAGCGGAGCCCAGCTCATTGCGATGGAGGGCTCCCGAGCGTGCACAACTCGGAGCGAGAACAACGCACAGCCCCAACGGGAGCGCCAGGCTGAAAGCCTTCAAAGCCTTGGGACACAGGGAGTAGCGCCAAGCTCTCAGAACATTAGGTCTTGCGGCTCCGGCTCGCACGTTAGCTATGTTGCTCAATCCCTTCCTGGAAGAATAGTGGCAAGTGAAATACCAGAGGGCGGGCGATTAAAACCAGGCACTTAGGAACGAACTTCCAGTTAGGGCCATGTAGAAGTTTCCTGCCGTCGCAAAAAAAATCCTCGCGAAGAGCGCAGTCGCTCTCCGCGAGGGATTCGGCGAGACTAAAAGCTAGATGAAGACGCTCAGAATCAATTGCCTCCGGAGCTGGCGCTGGCGCTTTGCGATTGGCTTTCTGGCTGGGCGACGACACCATCAAAGGGAGTCGCTGCGACATAGCGGCCATGCACGATGCTGACGCGGCGGAGTGGGAAG
>Ga0181534_10000301_pt1 | contig 35684 bp, 21 predicted proteins | sample PEATcosm2014_Bin_37_FD_119758 | JGI IMG/M metagenome (GOLD analysis project Ga0181534, IMG submission 119758) | Peatland microbial communities from MTU Mesocosm Facility, Houghton, MI, USA - PEATcosm2014_Bin17_10_metaG | ecosystem: Environmental > Terrestrial > Soil > Wetlands > Peat | place...
ACAGGCTCAAAGAAAAACGCCAGGCCAAAAGCTCCACCGCTGGAATAGAGGTTACTCAACCCATGTAAAACTCATCTCAAATCAACCCAACTCGCTCAAGGGGTCAATTTTAAGTGAGCGCTAGAGGGTCAGTTTTACATGATTGCTGACAGGGAAACCGACGATAACGTACGCAGGCGCTGCTGTTGGGAGGGTTACCTCAGAAGCTCAGAATACGCTATTGACGACCTGCGGCGATTGATGGATTTTCTCATAGTTGCGCGGCACAAAATCCCGTGCAAACTCATCGCTGTAGTCGTTTTTGCCCCTGTCAGAGCACCAAAGAGTCACAAGAATCAACAGGCTTCGGGGCGGACACGATAAAGCATTCTATAATTAGCACTTATTTTCACTCGGTTTTAACAGGTTTCTATAATAGATCTGATCTGTTTTGGGAGCAGAGGGCCGGGGGTTCGAATCCCTCCGCCCCGACCATTATTTTTCAATGATTTGCAGGTGCGAAAGTGGAATCGTGACTAGACCCTCTACTTGCAGTACAAATGCTCTAGTTCTAAAATACTCGTCTTTATTGGGTTTTCGTCTACGAGAAGGCTGCTTGGACAGCTACAAAATCGACTACAGCCGAAATGTGAGGAGTAGGTGTTTGGCCTCACTATCTATTCGAATCTGGGTTGTGCCTCGCCAAACTCCATCCGGGCGAATAACGGGCCTCAGTTCAAACCCGACAGCAGTTCAGAAGGTGGTGTTGTACGAGGACAGTACCGCTGGGCCGTGCAAAATCCGCAGAAGCGCCTCTCCCACCGCACCTCTTGAACTTTTGACGAGCGATGTGTTTCCCGCAAAGCTCAGGCGGCCAAATTGTAACGATGATGCAAGCCGCCAAGCCTGGGCATAGTAATGATCCTGCCACCTGATCGGGGTTTGCTGACTGCTTCGCGGCCTGAGGGCGCGCCACCTTGCCAACGCTAGATGCGCTCGGTCGTCGTGATAGTACCGAACGTAATCGCTCATCAGGCGTTTTAGATGCCGCTGATTCAGAACGATCACATGATCGAGCAGATCGCAACGGCAGTTGCCAACCCGGCGCTCGGATGCATCGTTCTGTCACGGACTCCGGAATCCGGAAGCTGGTCCGTTTGCGCTGTATACTGAAACTCTTTCTGTGTTAATCACTTCTTCGATGTTCGGTTACATTGAAATGAACAATACGCCGCCAGTCGTGCGTGATGATGAAGCCGCAGTAGAGAACGCCGAATGTAAGCGTCGGAACGATGAAAAAGTCCTTAGCCATGATTGCTTCCCGATGGTTGCTCAGAAACGCCGCCCATCGTTTAGCCGGCTCAGGGTTTCGGCGGGCTGAACGCAGCACCGTTCGCTCGGAGATATTGGAGTCCAGCATCTGCAACTCGCCAAGGATTTGAGGTGCGCCCCCAGGTTGGGTTCTCTGCAACCGTGCGGAAAATGAGATCGCACAATTTCTTGCTGACGCATCTTCTCCCGGCCCGGACATGGTGCCGCGAGAGCCACGTCCAATACAACTTAAACCCGGCACAGCGCCAACGAACAACTATCTCCGACTGGACGAGGATCAATGCCCGTTTCCATCCGGGCCAAAGCCGCCGCAACATCACCCGGAATGATCGGTCAGGAGCAGCAAATCGCAGCTGCGGGTGCCTCTGCTTCAATACGGCAAGCTGTTGGCGCAGAGCCAGATTCTCCAACTGCAGGTCACGGCGAGAGCGAAAGAAGCGGGTAGCCAGAACAAACACAAGCCTCAACAGGCGCAGCATGGGACCGATTTTACACAGAGACCGGCTGAAACTGGTAAGCAGCGCAATCTGCATCGCACCACAGCCTGTCGCAATTTGTGCGAGCAAAAGCCGTACAAGGAGAAAGATTACATGGCCGTGAGGATCGTCTACTGTCGCGTCCCGTTGTGGCCGCCTGTCTTGCCACTCTTGGCAACTGCCCCAGCGGCTTTGTGTATCACTTTGAAACCATCATGTGTATCCGATCCGCCAGGTGTTATTACAGTGATTGATCCGGACACGGCTCCATCTGGCACTGTGGCAGTAATTTTGGAGTCTTCAACGTGTTGTAGCTGCTTCGTCTCCACGCCACCAATCGTTACGGATGTGGCCCCGGTAAAGTTACTCCCGTTGATCGTTATTGTCTGGCCGGGTATCGCCGAGGTAGGGCTGAAGGAGCCAATCTTCGGTGCAATGGCTCCAGTAACAATCAGTTTAAGTTTGCTGTCGCTTAAGTCGGAGCATTCATTGGCATAGATCTCCCAATCTGCGGCAGTCAGCACTCTTAGTGATGTAGGATCAAGATTTGTTTGTGTCTTTGAACTGCCTTTCTTCACGTCGACCGTTAACTGTGTAGCTGAATCCTTTAAAAAGCAAACTTTGCTGAGATTGTTCAAGTTGATTCCGGTCAAGGTGACTTTCGACGGCAAGTTGTTGAGGTTGATCTTGACCGGATCGATTCCGAAAAGCGTAACGTCTTTCGTATCGAGATGAACTGCCGGCAAGCCGGTCGAACTTTCGGCTCCGTCTTTTCCAACCGCGTAGACGTTATAATCTGTGCCTGGAGCGGAAGCCAGATCAGATACCTTAAAGGCAGCTTTCGCACTGGTGTTATCACCACTGACAGTAACCGTTGCTTCAGGACGCACAGGGTCCACGCTATCTGCGGCATTCTCAAGACGCAGCTTTGCCGCTTTATCGAGATTGTCACCGCTGAGATCGCAACTGAGCGAACCGTCCGAAGATGTATTCGTCAGATCCAGTTCTCCACTCTGATTCGTGGGGCATTTCATCTCGGTAAATGAGGCCTTATTCTTGCTGTCCTCCCTTACATGAATCCCGGCAACTACCGCTAGCGAAAGGTCCCGGAAGAGCTGGTCAGAGATAGGGGACCATTTTTGATATGAAACAATCTTCCACGGTTCATCGCGAACGACATTGCAGAGGCTACGCGCGCGCTTCTTATCAACGCCGAGTTCGGGGACAGGTTGCTCTGGGTTATTCTGACCCCCTGTCGCTCCCGAACCGCTTTTACCTGAAGAAGTATTTGTATCCGCCAGATCTACAGCCTTCGCCATGTTCTGGGCGCAATCCTGCACCCACCAACCCTCTAGGAACGGCTTGGCTGGGAACCATGTGTAGAAGGTGGCAGCGCCGGATTTGCCAACCACGGTCTTCGTGGTATAAGTAGCCGAAAAGCCGCTGTTAGCGATCAACAATAATTGGTCTTTTTGATGATCCGGAGACATCGTCTTCCAGCCCGGAACAACGCCCCCGGTGAAGGCTGCTACGGCGTTGCTGAAATTCGCTGCGTTTACAATCGGCTGTAGTGTGCTCAGCAAAGCGCCGGCTGCGGTAATACCGTTGCCCACAACGCCGCGAGGGGTCAGCGACTCGCCGGCATTGTTATATGCTTCAACCCCGATTTTGTCTTCACCCTCTTGATATTGTCCGATCGCGCCGTTGATGTCGGTATCCACTGAGAGCATGGCATTGTGGACGATGAACTCTTCTTTTGCATTAAGATTTCGAACTGTAACCTGAACGGCAATAAAGTTATTCGCTACGCTGCGGCCAAACAATAGCCTGGATTCATTCCAACCCAAAATCTGATAGGCGCAGCCAATGTCGTCAGGCGGAGCCAGCTTGTTGATTGCGTCACGGGCGGAGCTGGCGACAGCGCCTACCGAAGCTACTGAGCCAGCACTGGCGAGATCTTTTGCAGTTTCATCTGCCGCAGTCTTGTTCTTTGTTGAAAATCCTGCCTCTGGCGCGCTCTGCAGCAGGTTTTCTATGGCATCAACCGTCGCGGTCGGGCTTTCACGTTTGTACCAACTCTCAGTTGTTTCACTCAAGTGCTTGCCAACCGAGCTACCGTACTCCTCACCTCCATACGCCGTCGCTTTGTTAACGACAAGCTGCTTGATTGCGTCTGGATTATGAGCGGCCTTGAGAATCTCTGAATTGTTCGCTTGAATCTCGTACAAATCTCGCATGATTGTTGCCAGCGCTTCTCCGGGGGTTTTCCCTATCAATTTTCCATCCAGATCTCCAGCGAGCTTTTCCATAAACTCTCGCTTTGCACCAATGTTCAGATCCGTTTCTTTGGCATCATTGATCGCCTGAACCAGGCTGGTCAATACCTGGCTCTGATCAGCGGCGGTTAATCTGGCTACGCTCGGGAGCGGACGCAGCTTCATCAGTTGCTTCAAGGTGAAGAAACAAGGAACATGGTCATCCGGGGCAACCGTGTCGTTGACCACGGCTTGCGCCAATGTGTTTCCAAATCCGGGAGCGGGCGTGTCGTGAGTTCCCGGCTGGTTCGCCTGCACAGGAGTGTGGGGCTCCGCCTGAGCGGGCGGCGGAACCGGAGTAGCACCAGTGCGCGTTGTCTCGTGGGCAGATGTTTGTGCAAAGGCAAGCCCAGCACCAAGCATGGTCAAAAGAAATATGGAAATTGCTACAGCTCGCTTCATGGCAATTCTCCCTCAAATCAGAGTTGCGACGCAGAATCTCGTTGACCTGCCATTCAATAATGGTGATGGAAGGCTGAGGCGAACGGGAATTTGGCTGCGAATTTTTTACGTCACAATCAGAGAAACGACAAGGCGGGAGAAAACCCTTTTAGGTTTTCGGAAAATATTAATGGGGCTATAATCGGAGACCCGCGATGAGCTGGAAGCTCTCATCACGGATCACAGTTTTGCGTCTATCCAAAAGAAGCGATCTACTTTAGTAGCAGTGTAGAATTAACTGCCGATAGAACGCCGGCGCGGGATGCCCTGTCATGGATTGACGATCATGATCGCCGCAAGACAATCCTTCGCGCCTTTGGTCTGCGTCTGATACGCAGCGAGAAAGTCCCGTTGGTCGATCATCAGCCTTTGCACCTTGTCATTGCCATCGTAGCTGCTCAGTGACCTGTTGATCAGAGTTGCAGCGAGTGCGAAGCGCGGCATCCCGAGATCGGGGTCTTCTCCCTCTTTTGGCCTTCCGCTGACCCTGAGGATTGGTGAAAGTTTGTATTTCGAATCCAATTCTGAAAAAAAGTTATCCTTGAATTCCTTTGAAAGCACTACGATATCATCGTTGATCTGATAAAGCATGACTCTCAGATCAGATTTCTGAGATTGAGCCTCAGAAGCCGGGTCCAATTCCAAGGCTAACAGACCCGGCACATGCATGAGATGCATATGGTTTGGGGGGTCGTCCTGTACTCGGCATCCAAGATTCCAGCCCGCATCGTCATAGACTGGGTTGTATCCGTCATAGTTTATTGCGGGATCTACGAATGCATATTTCTGGTTGATATTCTTTGGAACGGGGACTGCATTGGTGGGATCAAGGCTAGTGGGGTCAAGGAACAGAAGCATTTCACGGTGAGCTACTCGAACATGAGGGTCGCATGCATCATCAAGCTCGGGAGCTTTCATTGTGATGTGGAGAGTGCCGGTGTTATCGAGCGAATGGTAGCTGGGCCGTGTGCATGTTGTGGCGCTATCATTGGTAAACGGTAATAGACACTGATAGAGTGAAACCGAGGTCGGAGCGAGTCCCGTATAATGCAGAGTCACTCCAATGTTATAAACATCTTTCGTGTCATATCCGGTTGGAGTACTAGTCGAATTTCGGTCTGACACCTTGGCAAATTCCATTGGCCACTTGCCATTGCCGCTCATTGAGTCGGGCATCGGAAGGATCAGGTATGTTCCATTAGTTCTGCGACCTGATTTAAGATTATACCAGTTCCAATTCTTGCCTTCAGGAACCATTACTGGAACAAGTTTCGTTCCTGGATATCCTCCTGGACCAAGAGACCCAGCTGCGCGGTATGGGGCGCATTGATTCATGGAGTTGATGTTGAATTTAAGGCAATAAATTCCTGCCGAGCCAATCATGTATCCGTCCCCGACGCTGATAACAGGAGGTTGGTGATAGTAGCCCGAGTCGACGTCTGTCATAGGCGGTGCCATGACAATGAGAGCTGGCGATTTAGTTTTACCGTCTGGACCGATAAAGTTGTTGTCCTGATACAAAATCCAGGGACCTTGCAAAGTAATATCGAGGCTAGCCGGCATGGCGGAGGATAGTGTCGCCAGCGTTTGTGCTGTGGATTGGACAGGCCTGCCCAGCAGAGCAACCAGGCATACGGAGAGGAACAGGGGAAGTTTCATGACCGATTCTCCTTTGAGAGTTATTTGGCTCCTTCGAGTTTGAAGGCAGACCAGTAGTAGGGGTGGGCGGTAGATGGCTGGGAGGCCAGGGCGAGCTGTGCGGCGCGCAATGCGCTGGCCGGGTTGTCTCCGGAAAGCACGTGCGCGTAGAAGATGTTCATCAGGTGCGCTGTCTCAGCGGAGTCCACATTCCACCGGCTGGCGATGACATGCGGAACTCCGGTGTTCAGAAACGCTTCCGTCAGGCTCTCGGTTCCAGAGCCGAGCGGTTCAGCGTCAGCACCGGTATTGCAAGCTGAAAGAACGGCGAGCTGGAGCTGGCCGGGCGGTTTGGATGCAAGGCTCCCGGCATCCATCAGGCGGGCACGCTGGGTGTTGGGATCGCGTTCCGCAAGCACCAGGCCGCTGCGGGAGGGGGATGAAACGGCATGCCCGGCAAAGTGAAAGACAACTGCGCCGCGGATTTCGCTCTGAATCGCTGCGAGTGTGGCATTGTTGTTTTGCAGCCAGTGCGCAGATGAGAATTTGCCTGCGGTCGCTCGGGCCTCATCCTCGGCATCGGAAAGTGGCGCGAGTCCCTCTTCCGCTGCCGCTGGAACGCTAACGATGAGGGCAGGAACCTGATTGGTAATTGCCACGGCTGGCCGGAGACTCATTTGCCGATAGAGGCCGGGAGATACGACCACGGGCGCGCGTTCAACAAGGGCGTGCCCGTTGGAGTCGATGAGGGCCTCAAAGGGGATTGCGGATAAAAAGTCATCCGGTTCGATCAGGAGGGTCCTCCCAGGAGCCAGACGGCTTTCAATGGGTGCGATCAGCAACTCATAGAGCGAACGTGCCGTTGTGCGAAGTGTGGCAAGATCGGAGACAGGGTCAGAGCAGAGCCTTTGGAAGCGAGTCGTCAGTTCCTGCAATTGCGGCAATGGGGTTGCAATCCACTGGGAATAGATTCCGCGATCATCGTAGACCCAGACGACGATTCCATCGGGAAAAATTCCGTAGACGATCTCGGTTTGGTCATGCAGCAGGGGCAGCCTGTCCGCCACCGCCGCAGGCTTTGGCAGTGGAGGCGCTTCGTCCAAGCCGGGGGGATTGGCCGTGTCAAGGTCTCCGGACGAATGTCGCGTGGTCAGGTCATTGGCCCTTAACTGTGCACCCCGGTACCATTCCCAAAGCTCCAGTGCGGAGTTGGAATCTCCCGTCCGGAGTTTCCACTCCACGGCATTGCGATAAGCCGTGCGCGTTTGATCCGCCCATTCGCGCCGATCCGTCTGAGAGGAGAACGAATTGAGCGCCCACTCTGCAAGAAAAATGGCAGATCGCAGAGCGGACTCGGCTGAGGCCGAATCTGTTTGACGCATTCCGATATCGGATTGCGCTGAATAGAATCCCATCTCAGGATCAAAGCCCGGTGTCTTGTCCAAGATAGGCTTTATATCCGCCAAGCGTTCTGCAGCCTGCTTTAAATCGCCTTGGCGAATTTCTATATTCGCCTGCCAGATTTCCGCGTCCATCCGGTCGCGTGCGGTTGCCGTGGTTTGGGGCGCGGCAGCAAACAAGGTGCTTGCTATTGAGAATTCAAATGCGGCCAAATCCGGCATGTCGGCAAGATAGGCGTAGGTTGCATACCAACGGTGTGCCACTGCCCGTTGCAAGAGGTTGGGATGCCGGTCAATCAAAGCAGTCGCTTCGCGCCAGACAGCAACCTGAAAATTGGCAAGGTGAAGATCGTCTGCCGCAGTGTCCAGCTCGGTGTAGAAGTTATATCCCTTCATCAGATCAACGTCTTCCGACCAGTAATGCCCCAGCCCCTGAAAAACCAGTGAAAACCCATTGGTTGCATTCCCAAGTGATGCTGCCGCCTGTGCCTGAAATCCCAAGCCGCGAAGAAAGACGCCGGTATAATGGCTTGATTCCGCCTCGTGGGTTCCTCTGTCAATCGCGGCCTGATATGCTCCCAAATCGCCGACCAGATCGGCACAGTTCGACTCCTCCAGGCTCATCTGCGCCTGAAGCCATGTGTAACTGCTGTCCTTTAGCGGCTCTTTAATGTTCTTCAGCAAGGCGAGGCAAGGCTGCCCTTCAAATAACAGATGGTCGGTATAGACCTCCTCTGCTTCTGCCCGCAGTAGTCCGGCGTGGTTTGTGGCCTCCCGGAAAAGCTGAACAGCCTTCCGGGCCGATGCCTGATATTCAGCGTAGTCGCCTCTGTCGCCTGCGCGGAGTGCATCGGCTAACGCGTCAATGCCAGATGAGAATTGCTGGGAATTGGTTGCACTAAGCAAATCAATCAACCACCGGTCCTCATGCTTATCGCGTGAGATTTCAGCAAGCACTGTCAAAGCGAAACGGGCTTGAAGCGACGGCTGGCCTGAGACTGGAAAGGCCTGTGGTAGCCAATCCGTTATAGAGACGTGCAGATAGTCTTCGATCCGCCGATCGATTTTCTCCCGCATCTTCGCATCGTCTGCGCCTGCATTGGCAATAGCCTCGGGCGACAACAACGGCTCGGTCTGGCTCTTTTCGTGGAGTTGCAGGTTTTGTTTGAGCACGTTCAGCTTTTGACGTGCGTCGTCGGACCATTCGCCGTGGGGATCGACGCGCAGGTAATGTTCCCAGTCGTCAACCGCCTGGGAATAGAGGAACATGCGATCGCAGGCAAGAGCACGGTTGAAGAGAGCAATGGGATCATCCGGCGATTTTGCCAGCGCCTTGCCGAATAAGTCGATGGCGTTTCCATAATCAATAGGCCGCGAGCTGGATTCGGCGCGTACGAAATAGGCCGACCCAAGGTCGGTGAGCAAGCTGGGCGAATCGGGCTGCACCTCCAGCGCTCTCTGTAATGTCCGGATTGCCGACTCGAAATTCCCGTCAAGAAGATCTGCGCGCGCCTTGGCTTGTAGCCAATCAGGATCATTTGGCCTTTTTGTTAGCTGGTCGCTGATCAATGCTTCAGCTCTTAACAAAGAAGGAGGCTTGTCGAGACTTGATCCGCCCGCGCCGCGGTCTACTCGAATTGGAGCAAATTTCGCTCCAGGAATTCTTACTTCGATCGTACGGCGCTCCGTGTAGGCTTGCGCCAGCAACTGCTCGGCAGAGTGGGGACGGAGCAATCGCAGCCCAATCCAGCCCACGATCACCACTACGGCTGTAGCAGCAACTGCAAAAGCTGGCCTTGGCCACCAGAAACCCGATTGCATCCACGGAGTCTTCTGTTTACTGAAATTTCCGCCAGAGCTACTCCTCTGCAGCCTCTCAGCCATGTCTCGTTGCCACTCTGGACTAGCACTGGTTAGGGTTGCGAGCAAATTCTCCTGGTCAGGCGTAACTTCATCCGCCAGCGTTTCTGCAGCACTTCGGAGAAGGGGCCCACAGTGTCCGCATTGGACGGCATGTTTCATGAGGCTTTTTGTCTTCTCCTTGGGCAGTAGACCGGCCACAGCTTTGAACCAGTCCATTGCAGCGATACAATCAGGGCCGGGTTGTACCTGGCCCGGTGTTGCCAAGCGTGAAAACTCGCTCTGCACAAGCTTGTGCATTTGCACTTTCTGAGCGCAGTTCTGGCACGACTCAACATGGCGAGATATGTCTGCTAGATCTCGCTCCGCGAGTTGTTGCCCATCTCCGGCACTTCTCGTACTCGACAAAACGAGTGCGTCGATCTCGTCATTGTCGAGATGTTTATCGAATGCTCGTGTCAAAACCAGCTTCTCCTATTAATACGATTCTGATGGACGGAATCCTTTTTCGTCTGACGGTGGTGATCCTGGACGCTGAAGATTCGGGCCAGCAATTTGCTCTCGAACAAGGCGAGAGAGCCTGAAAATGGCGCTCTCAACTCCTTTCGCAGTTAATCCCACCGTAGGCAGACCGGCAATCGCGTTGGCGCTCATCCCTTGCTGGTAGTAAAGCCAGAATATGAGACAATCCCGTTCTTGGTCAGGACCTGCTGTGCAGGTTTCAAGACACCGGTAGACTTCTTTTAAGAGGACCTCGCGTTCCATCGCATCCTGACCGCCGAGACTCGAACTATGAGCCTTGGGTTCGAGATCCTCAATCAACTGAGACGTTACTCCAGAGCCACGCTTCTTCGAATGGAGCGCCTTGAAGTAGTCATGCGCAACGTTGACGGCAATTGTCTTTATATATCCAATAATCGCCCCTGGATGTTGGACCGAGAAATCTCGCAGAAGCCGGCATTTGTCCGCGCAGAGCTTGAGGTAAGTCTCCTGAATTAAGTCGTCCACGACCTGCTGCGGCATCGCCCCCCACTGGCAGGCGATGCGAATAATAGAAAGGCTGATAGGTCGGTGAAAACGAGAGACGAACTCCCTCCAGGCATCGCCGTCATTTGATTCGGCGCATGCGTGGACCAACTCCTCGTCGGACTTTGACGAATGGCGTGCCAATTGAACCCCAGATCGCAGATGTTGAACATCCTACACGACTTTGTACCTCGTAGAGTTTCAATTCGAGCGAAAAACAATATTGCTCTCTGCTTACGGGAGTCTTGGCACACGCTATGTGGCAATAGCTGGCCTCGCCAAAGCCGCCTGAGGAGGGGCCAGCTTGCTCCGGGCTACGCCCTCCGCAAGCCGGCCCCTCCTCAATCAACAACAAGAACCAACTACCCTGAGGAATGGTAATCTACAGAACTTTTGGGACTTGACTTCGCGTCAACTGGACGGACGTGCTTTCGGGATACACCATCCCTGGTTTCGCTATAGCGCTTCCAGGCGCTCTCATGGTATATTTCCCCCTCAAAGCACGCCGAACACTCCACAGTGCATATGCCTTCCATAGGCTTTATTTCGAAGGAAGCCAACTTAAGCTGTGATCATCGTAAATTTCGAAGGAAGCTGAAACGGATGCAATTGGATTCTGAACCAGTATTCGACGATTCACGAGTTCTCCCGTTGTTTCGACCGGAGGTTGTTGCCGCACAGCAGAAAAAGCTGGAGGGAGAATTGTTGCGTATTTATCCCTTTTCTCCGATATTTCTTCTCGTACTTGCCGGAATTGTTTTCGTCTGCCTGTTGGGGATATTTCAATTCGGACGGACTTTACCTTGAACCTTTCTTTCCCATGGCGGAGCAGGCTTCCTCTGGTGCTTCAGGCGGAGGCAGCGGAGTGTGGCATTGCCTGTCTGGCCATGGTGGCGGGATATTACGGAAAGCAGATCGATCTGCCTGCTTTGCGACAGCGCTTTTCCATGTCCCTTCGCGGCGCCACTCTGGCACATCTGATTCGCTTTGCGGCAGCTCTTGATCTATCCGGGCGTCCGCTGCGAGTTGAGCTTGAGGACCTGCCCCTGCTCTCTACTCCGTGCATTCTTCACTTCGATATGAACCACTTTGTGGTCTTGAAGAACGCCACTTCGCGGAAGGCCACTGTTTACGATCCAGCGGTGGGGCCGCAGCAACTCACGATGAGCAGCCTGAGCCGGCGCTTTACCGGCGTAGTGCTTGAACTGACCCCAACTGCCTCATTCCTACAGCAGGATGAGCGGCGGCCGCTTCGTCTTCGCGATTTTTTAGGGAAAATCAGTGGAATGAAGACCGCGCTGGCGCAGGTTTTTCTGCTCGCATTTGTATTGGAGATCTTCTCGCTGATCAGTCCTCTGTTTCTCCAGCTTTCTATTGACAGGGTGGTTGCCCGCCATAACAGTGCTCTGCTGCCAATTTTGGGTGCTGGCTTCTCGGCTCTGGTAGTTCTGCTGGCGCTGTTTGGAGCGCTGCGCAGTTGGACGACTTTATATCTGGGGACGCAACTGAAGCTGCAAAGCAATGGGAGGCTGTTTTCACATCTGTTACGGTTGCCGGTCTCGTGGTTTGAGAAGCGTTATTTTGGAGACATCATTTCAAAATTCGACAGTGTGGAGGCTGTTCAACGCACCTTATCGAATAATTTTGTCGAAGCCTGTCTGGATGGCCTGGTTTCGGTTCTGGCGCTCGGTGTCATGTTGTGTTACAGCAGGCGGCTGGCGGCGGTGGTTGCCATCAGCGTTCTGGTCTATATAGTCGTGAGAAATCTTGCCTACGGTCCCCTCAAAGCAGCTACGGAAAAGCATATCCGAGGTTTGGCCCGGCAGCAGGACCACTTCATCGAAACGCTGCGCGGCATCCGCACGATCAAGGTCTTTGGAAGGGAAGAGACACGGAATGTTCACTGGCTGAATTTGTTCGTGGAATCCACGAATGCTCAGGTGGACGCGGAAAAATTGAACATCCTGTTCAAAGGCGCAAGCACGCTTGTCTTTGGCCTCCAGTCGGTATTCATTGTATGGCTCTCTATCGACAGAGTGCTGCATGGCGCGATGAGCGTGGGCGAGGTCTTTGCCTTTGTGATGTATCAGGAACAATTCAAGGCGCGAACCACTCAGTTTGTCGATCGTCTCTACGAATTCCGTATGCTTTCGCTGCAGACGGATCGGCTATCTGACATTGTTCAGGAGAAACCGGAGGTTACGGCGGCAGAGATGCAGGAAACCGCGGAGCGGAATGCGAGTGTTGAGGTGAAGTCGCTCTCCTTCCGTTATTCGGATACCGATCCCTGGCTGCTGAAGAATGTGAACTTCTGTGTTCAGCCAGGAGAATGTGTCGCTGTTGTGGGACAGTCGGGCGCCGGCAAATCGACTTTACTCAAATTGATCTCTGGCCTACTTCGTCCGCAGGAGGGAGATATTGTGATTGCCGGGGTTTCTGTTACGGCCCGTTGCGTCTCTTTCGCAGGCAAGGTTGGTTTTGTGCTGCAAGATGACGCGCTTTTTGCCGGGACGATTGCCGAGAATGTTGCCTTTGCATCTGACACATTGGATATGGAGCGGGTGAGAGAATGTGCCCGGCTTGCCTGCCTGGATCGCGAGATCGAAGCAATGCCGATGGGGTACAACACTCTGGTGGGATATATGGGATCGGCGCTTTCCGGAGGGCAGCAGCAGCGGCTTCTGCTGGCGCGGGCACTTTATCCGGCGCCAGTTGTGCTGATCCTCGACGAGGCAACCAGCCACCTTGATATCAAAACAGAAAAGCGGATTGCTTCCATGCTTTCCGGACTGGGCATGACGCGGATTTTCGCAGCGCATCGTCCGGACACCATTGCCATTGCGGATCGCATTCTCATGCTGGAGCACTCGGAAAGAGAGGGAGAGACGGCCGTAACCCTTCGGTCTTATACTGCTGAGATCGGCGCGGACGATGCTTCTCAGGTCGTGGCGCAGATGTTGTAAATCCCCACAATAAGGAGAACGATATGAAACAGGAAACCCCTCGGGTGCTCGCTCGTATCGGCGCCCGCGAACTCACCCCAGCAGAAATTGCCCGGGTAAGCGGCGGAGTCAGCGCGCTTTCCGCAACCACCAATGTAGCCACTGCCATATTTTCGGCACAGAAGGATACTCCAGAAACGGATGACATTTAACAGAAAGCACGGGTCATCCGAACGCCGTTTGTCACAGAAAGGGAGAGGAAGCGAACCTGCGCTGACCCAACAGTGTTGATTCGTTCGGACTCCTGATGGAGAGAATATGACAAAGAACAATCGCGTACTCGCTCGCAACGGCGCGCGCGAACTTACGCCGGAAGAAGTGCTCCGGGTGAGTGGCGGCGGTCCGTTGCATACCAATGTCATTAGTGTCAATCCAGTCACGGGTCAGAGAGACGGCGACGGTTAGAGCGAAACCAGGGTTACTGTGTCCTGTTGAGTTTTGTTCAAGGTTGCCGCTCCCTGATGGTCGCGTCAACTGGACGGACGTGCTTTCGGGATACACCATCCCTGGTTTCGCTATAGCAAGCAAATCGCACAGTCTATCGAAGTGACCTTACGAAGCACTGCATCAACCGGGTGCCGGGCCAGATTGGCACCCGGGAATCTAATCCAGGGCAATTGTGCAAACGAATGCCGGACTGTCCCGATCAATTCACCCCAACGGAGAAACGGATGAAGATTGTAATACTCGCCTTTGCAAGCGATACTCATACCGCAGCACTCAAATGGGCTTTGGAGCGGGCAGGATATTCCGTTGTGTGCTGGGCCGGGCTTTCGTGGATGGAAGATCGACAAGCGACCCTCTCAATCGAGCAGGGAACCAGGGTTGTGCTCGGCCGGCATGTGATCGAGCCGGGGGATGTGGTCTGGATTCGACGTCCTAACCCTCCGATGCATAACTCCGATGTTACCGAGGCCGATAGAGATTTTGCGCAGACTGAGTACAAGTGGCATTCCCGCTCTGTTTTGTATCTGCTGGAGCATCTTCCGGTACGCTGCATCAACCCTTACTCAGCTTCTCGCGTCATCAATAACAAAGCCGTCCAGCTTCATCTTGCATCGCTCTGCGGATTCAATACACCGGCTAGCCTGCTGACCAATTCTCCCGCGGAGGTGAGAGAGTTCCTGAACCATCCCTCGCGGAGGGCCATTTGCAAGTCTTTCTTTCCGCATGTCTGGAAAAAAGAAGGCAGTGAGGCCGTTTCTGTTACAGAAACATTTGAGATCAAGGTGGAGGATTTGCCGACGGATGAGGTGCTGACTTATGCTCCGGCCATTTATCAGGAGATGATTGTGAAAGAGGCCGATGTGCGGACCGTGCTGATGGGCACGACGGTGTACTCTTTTCTTTTGCGCACGACCAACAATGTACTGGACTGGCGTCAGGAAGTGGGACAGGGCAGAGCAACGGTGAAGCCGGTGCCGACTCCTCCGGAAGTAGAAACCGCAGTCCTTGCCTTTGCGCAAAAGGCGGGAATCGAATTCGGAAGCCTGGATTTTGCAGTAGATGGGGACGGGAAGTGGTGGTTTCTCGAAATCAACGAGGAAGGCCAGTTTCTGTGGCTAGACGGTTTCGCCTCTGGAGCCGGGATTCAGGAGAAGTTTCTTGCTTTTCTGACCCTACCGAAAGGCTCCACACGGGAAGCTATTGAGGCAGCACAATCGGCTTTCCATTCGTGGGAGCAATTTCTGGAGTCTCCAGAGGCAAACAGCGTTTATTTTCCTGAGGAGAACCTGACGGCCCCGGTGCTCTCCGTGGAACCCTGACGGCATGATGATAAGGTTCCCGATGCCAGCCGGTATTCGACTAATTTCTATGCTGTGCAAGCCACGTCCAATATAGCTTGAGTCCTGCGCTCAGCAGCTGACTACTGCCTCCCGTTGAACACAGATCAAAGCCTGCTTCCATCTCTTCCAAAACCACCTTATCAATACCGAATACAGCTTATCCGGAGTGGCAGATCGCGGCTGCGGATGTTTTTGTATCAAGACTGATAGCTATTGCCGCAGAGCCAGATTCTCCAAGAGCAGCTCACAACTGGTTGTAGTTTGCTGTTGGGCCGTTTGTGGCGTAGACGATGAAACCGAAGCTCTGGTTAAGCCGATGCTGAATGCCGGTTAGGTAGTTCTTGTTCGAAAAGCTCGGAGTAGTGAACAGATCCTCCGCGAAATCGTTGACATCGTTGCCGTAGGTGTGAGCGGCGAGATTACCGCCATACGTGATCGAATTTTCGCCATGAGACCCTTGATAGCCCAGGGTGGCGACCAAGCTCCTGGTCAGTGAGTGCTCGATCGTCAACGTATAGTTCTAGATGTCCGGCATTTTCAGACTGTAGATAAGCCCTTATCGGGGGTATGACCCTCAATCCGGTTGTAGCCGACAAAGGCTTCATTCAGCAAGTGATCTGAGAATGTATGCGTCTCGTTGCCCTGCGGAGAGAAGGTGTAAAAATTGCTGTAGATGAGAAACGCCGACCGGGGGCTGGGCGTCTGGGTCGCTTGGGTATAAGGATAGATTGGTATTGTGGAACGGTATAAGGCGTGCTGGCTGCGCCAGACCAAACTCCCCGCGCGCTTGCAGTCCTTGGGCTGTGTAGTAGCCACTCGCAAATCCGTGATACGCGGCCGTTCCAGCCTTCGTTGACATCATTGTTTCAATTGAGCTGGACTTACCATAGTCCACGCTATACGTATTCGTCTGAACCGTGACCTCCGAGAGAGAGTCGACGTTGGGCGTCAGATTGTTGACCCCTTCTCCGATGTCGCTGTCAATATCCAGCCCATCGACGATGAATGTATTTGCATTGCCCCCTTGCCGCTAGAACTGTAGTGGTTCGTGGTCTCCGGGTTGAAGGTGGTCGTCGGCGCCTGGATGCCGGTTACGCCAGGCGTGAGGCCCAGCAACGATATAGGATTCCTGGTCACCAGCGGCAGATTGTCGAGGGCCGCATGATTGAGCGTGAGTTCTTCACGGCTATCGCCGGTATCCAGAAGAGCCGCTTGTGAAGTGACGGTAATACTGGTGGTATCGCTGCCGATGGTGAGGGCGAAAGATACATCTCGATTCTCGCCAGATGTCAGCGTGAACTGGGCCTGAGTAATTTTGAAGCCTTCGGCGGAGGAAGAAACTCGGCAACAAGATTGGCTTCTCGATCTGGCCAATCGCCGGTATACCTCCATAGTGGATCTGAATGCAATCCTCAGTATTCGGGATCGGGCGCGGACACTCGGAAGCGACGTTGCTGTCCGTTACGCCCGCGACCTGCGGCCCAACGACTTCAAGAGCGGAACCGTTGTTTTGCTGGGGGCCTCTACACGGCCAATCCGTGGATTGAACTCTTCGAGAACAACTGAACTTCGTGCTCAAAGACGATTACATGAAGTTCATGTGGGTTTTGAACCGCAATTCGCGGAAGGGTGAGCCAGATCGGTGGGTTTCCGATCAGAGCGATCCGCAGTGGCGGGTCTACGGGGTGGCCGCCTATGTGCCGAATTTTGCCGGAGATGGCAACACCCTGCTCTTCGGAGGGACAGGGATGTCCGGCACGGAGGCCGTGTCGGATTTCATGAATGACAATGCACGGCTGCTGCCATTCCTGAATCAGATACGACGCCCGGACGGTACCCTGCCGCACTTTGAACTCCTCATTATTGAGGCGCACAACATGGGCGCGAACGCGGTGCGCAGCCAGATTGTCGCTTGGCGCACCATGAATTGAACATCCTTCGCCTTCTGGCTGGAGGCAAACTCCGGAACCTGGGACAATACAAACTCACCACAAACAGTCCTACGTATTCACGCCCTTGTATTCGCCGAGAATCAGCTTCAGCGTGATCTGCTTGCGGCCTCGGAAGAAGGTCACGCCAACGGTGTCTCCGGCCTGGTGCTTGTCCATGATGGCGTTGATGTCTTGGGGATCGGTGACCTGCTGGCCGTCAATCGCCACAATCAAATCTCCTCCCAGAAGGATGGGCATGTTGCCGAGATAGGCCTGCTGGTTGCCGCCGTGAATGCCGGCCCGCTCTGCCGCGCCGCCGGGAACTACTCTCTGAATCAGCACCCCGGATTCAACCGCGAGGCCCATCTGTTCGGCCAGATCGGGTCCAATGCCTAGAGAGGTAATGCCCAGGGATGGCCGCTTGATGCGCCCAAAGCGGGTGAGGTCGTCGAGCACGGCCTTGGCGGTGTTGATGGGGATGGCAAAGCCAATGCCCGCGCTCTGGTTTGCGCCAGAGGTCTCGATCATCGTATTGATGCCGATGACCTCGCCGCGGGAGTTGAGCAGCGGCCCGCCGGAGTTGCCGGGATTGATGGCCGCGTCGGTCTGAATAGCGTCTTCGATCCGCTCGCCCTGCTCTCTGCCGATGGACCGGATGGAGCTGATGATGCCCCGGGTCATGGTTCCGCTGAGGCCGAAGGGGTTGCCGATGGCATAGACCTTCTGGCCGACATTGAGGGCGGAGGAGTCGGCCAGCGTCACCGGCTCCAGATTCGGCGCGTCGATCTGCAGCAGCGCCAGGTCGTGCACCTGATCGGTACCGACGACCTTGGCGTCATAACTGCGCTTGTTGCTGAGCATCACCTTGATGCCCCGGTTATGGTTCTCGACGACGTGGTAGTTGGTCAACACGTGGCCGGCCTTGTCGAGAATGAAGCCCGAACCCTGGCCCTCCTGCGGTACTTCGCCGTAAAAGAAAGTCATAACCATGGTCTTCGAGGTGATGTTCACCACCGAGGGAGAGACACGCTTGTAGACAGCGATATTGTTCTGCTCCTCGGTGTCGTAGCTGGGCGCGGCATGGGCCTCGGTGAGATCAAGAGGCGAGCCGCCGTCGTGGCCGTTGACCAGCGAGAGATGGCCCAGATGGGCAGGCAAATGGGCGGTGAGGAACCAGAATCCTCCCACCATAAGAATAACCAGAAGAAACGGTCGCAGTCTCATAGTCGGCTTCCTGAAGTTCACTTTGTAAAGATACGGAGGAATCGCCGGGAAGTTCCGCGGAGGCATCAAAGGAACGCGCAGAAGACCGCGAAAGACCGGCCCCAACCTTCTCTATTTTAGACGAATTCTGTGTGCGGGACGTTTCAGGCTGGGTTCCACAGATCTCGGAATCTAGAAGGCACCCCCCCCGGTTCTCTGTCACCTTATCAAGCCTTCAAGGCTGATAGTTATCTTCGCCTGCACAAGTTCCTGTGCGAGCTTCGCTCTCCATGCTCCTGCGGAGTCGAGTTCTATGTAGACGACACCTTGGAAGTCGGACGGTAGCTCGACCCCTCCCTTGTAAAGGGCACAGACCCGAGTCCGGCTGAGACGTCCCATGAAGTAGCCAAGCTCAAGAATCACATTCTGCCTAGCTCTGGGACGAAGGTCACCGGGGCTATCAGCCACACGACCGAGATCGTCAGGCGTCAACAGGACAACCGCAAAAGCAACCCCCTTTGACTGGGTCTCGAATTTTTCGATCAATGTGCGCCCTTCGTTCGGTTGTTCGTGAAGGATGATTGCTATGAGTCCCAGTTTCTCAAGAAACCGCGCGACCGATTCTTTGGATTCGCCGTCATGTCCGTGTACGACAAAGACCTCTCTTGAGTTAACGGCGATTGGAATTGTATCTCCCCTTTTCAGGTTCGATGAGTTGGAATCAGCGATGGTCGTTTCCTCTTCGTCTCTTGCCATGAGACCTTCGATATGTCCGAGCTTCAGCGCGAGCTCACTAAATTCAGAGTCTGCATCTAAACTCCGGAACAGGTCAGCTTCATCGGCTCCCATGGCGGTAGCCAGAAACGTGGTGACGCGATTTATCCAGCGGACAATCTCCCAATCTTCAGAAATCCCTGTCGCTTCTGCCGCGTATGCTGAGAGTTGGTCCCGTTGCCTAGCGTTCATGTTTTTGGCCGTCCCCCGATTGCCGATAACTTTACATGATTCTTACGGGGTGCGCACGCCTAACGGGGGTCGCAGTACTGACTCCCCCATAAATCTGAGTAACGGGCATCCCAGGGGCTAAAGCCCAGTACTAATCTATATGCATTTGCGGCATGACTGAAGTCACGTCCTGATACAAAACTGGTGCGAGTTCGAGTCTTGCTGCTGGCATCCCCGGTCCCCAAAAGCAAGGGACCGGGGGCACCCATTTCCGTTTGGGAGACCGGATTCTTGCTACGCCAGCACCCGCTGGCGAATCTGCCCGAGCGGCTCGATCTGCGCGGCCAGATAACGGTCCACGGATTCGGCGGCTTTGCGGCCTTCGGAGATAGCCCAGACAACCAGCGACTGGCCACGGCGCATATCCCCTGCTGCGAAAACGCCATCGACGGAGGTCATGTACTCGGCATTGGCGGCGACGTTGCCGCGATTGTCGACAGCGAGGCCAAGCTGCTCAATCATCCCGGTGCGGACCGGTCCGAGGAAGCCCATTGCCAATAAGACAAGATCGACGTCGAGGGTAAACTCCGAGCCGTCAATGGGTTCAAATTTGGGCGGCGGCCCGACGCGCACGGCGTGAAGCTGCTTGAGGTTGCCCTGGTCGTCGCCGGTGAATTTGACGCTGTTGATGGACCAATCGCGGATGCCGCCTTCTTCGTGCGCACTCTCGGTCCGCAATTGCAGGGGCCAGAGCGGCCAGGGGGTGGAAGAGGCGCGCTGCTCGGGCGGCTTGGGCATGATCTCAAACTGGTGTATGCTTTTGGCGCGCTGGCGGATGCTGGTGCCCAGGCAATCGGCTCCGGTGTCGCCGCCGCCGATGATCACCACGCGCTTGCCTTCAGCGAGAATCGCGATGTCGTCGGGAACGGTGTCGCCCTCGTTGCGGCGATTCTGCTGCGGGAGGAACTCCATCGCGAAGTAAACGCCCCTCAGCTCGCGCCCTGGGATCTTGAGGTCGCGCGGATGCTCCGCGCCGCCGCACAAAAGAATAGCGTCGTTGTGCTCGGTGAGGTGCGAGACCGGCACGTTGACGCCGACGTGGGCGTTGGTCACAAAGGTCACGCCCTCTTCACGCATCTGCTCGATGCGGCGATCAATGACGTGCTTTTCGAGCTTGAAGTTGGGGATGCCGTAGCGAAGCAGGCCGCCGATGCGGTCGTTCTTCTCGTAGACGGTGACCGAGTGGCCGGCGCGGCGCAACTGCTGCGCGGCGGCCAAGCCCGATGGGCCGCTACCGACGACAGCGACGCGCTTGCCGGTGTTGTGCTCAGGCGGCTCAGGGCGAATCCAGCCTTCGTCCCAGGCGCGCTCGACGATGCTGCGCTCAATGACCTTGATCGAAACAGGCGGCTGATCGATGCCAAGCACGCAGGCAGCCTCACACGGTGCGGGGCAGATGCGGCCCGTGAACTCGGGGAAATTGTTGGTGGAGTGCAGGCGGCGAATCGCGCTCTCCCAACGGCCGGTGTAGGCGAGGTCGTTCCAATCGGGAATCAGATTGTTAACCGGGCAGCCGGTATGACAGAAGGGAACGCCGCAATCCATGCAGCGCGCACTCTGCTCTTTCTGCTTTTCTTCGGGGAATGGCTCGTAGATTTCAAACCAGTCCTTGACCCGCTCTTCGACTTTGCGGCGGGTGGGCTGCTCGCGATTGATCTCCAGAAAGCCTGTTACCTTACCCATGCTGCACCTCTGCGGTAGCCGCCGTCAGAGGCGACGAAATTGTGGGGGACGCATAAACCGATTCCGCACGGGGAACGCCGAGAACGCGCTTGTACTCGTGCGGGAAGACCTTGATGAAGCGCGCCTGCGCGGTGGTCCAGTTGTCCAAAATCCATGCGGCTCGAGGGCTGCCGGTGAACTCGCGATGGCGCTCGAGCAGGCCTCGTACTTCGGCGATATCTTCGGAGCCGGCCAGCGGCTCGAGGTCGACGCTGGCCTTGTTGCAGCGGCGCGTGGAGAAGTCTCCCTGATCGTCGTAGACAAAGGCTCGTCCGCCGCTCATTCCGGCGGCAAAATTTCGTCCTGTCGCCCCGAGAACGACCACGCGGCCATTGGTCATGTACTCGCAGCCGTGGTCGCCTACGCCTTCAACAACCGCCGTCGCGCCGGAGTTGCGCACCGCGAAGCGCTCGCCTGCGATGCCGTTGAAGAAGGCCTCGCCGCTGGTTGCGCCGTAGAGAACCACGTTGCCGACGAGAATGCTTTCTTCGGGTAAGAAGCTCGACGTCTTTGGCGGATAGACGATGATGCGTCCGCCGGAGAGTCCTTTGCCGACGTAGTCGTTGGAGTCGCCTTCGAGTTCGAGCGTAACGCCGTTGGGCACGAACGCGCCGAAGCTCTGACCGGCTGAGCCGGTGAACTTGAAGCGGATTGTGCCTTCCGGCAAACCTTCGGAACCGAAGCGCCGCGCGATCTCACCGCCGAGCATTGCGCCCACGGTGCGATGCACATTGCGGATGGCGAAATTGCCGGTGACGGGAGTCTTGCTTTCGAGAGCCGGTGCGGCTTTCTCGATCAGCGCGTGGTCGAGCGCCGCGTCGAGACCGTGATCCTGCGCCTGCACCTTGCGCCGGGCCACGCGGGAAGGCACGGTGGGCGCATAAAGGATTGAAGAAAGATCGATGCCCTTGGCCTTCCAGTGGGCATCGGCGTTCACTGCGTCGAGCATATCCACGCGGCCCACCATCTCATCGACGGTGCGGAAGCCCAGCTTGGCCATGAGCTGGCGGACCTGCTCGGCGATAAAGAAGAAGAAGTTGACTACATGCTCGGGCGCGCCTGTAAAACGCGCGCGCAAGACCGGATCCTGCGTGGCGATGCCAACTGAGCAAGTATTCAGGTGGCACTTGCGCATCATGATGCAGCCCATCGCGATCAGCGGCGTGGTGGCAAAGCCGAATTCCTCCGCGCCGAGCAATGCGGCGATGACCACATCGCGCCCGGTTTGCAGCTTGCCGTCGGTCTGCACCTTGATGCGGCCACGCAGATCGTTGAGCAGCAGGACTTGTTGCGTTTCAGCGAGGCCAAGCTCCCAGGGAAGGCCAGCGTGCTTGATGGAGCTGAGCGGCGAAGCGCCGGTGCCGCCGTTGTCGCCCGAGATGAGCACCACATCGGCATGAGCTTTGGAGACGCCCGCAGCGACCGTGCCGACGCCGACCTCGGAGACCAGCTTGACGGCGATGCGCGCGCGGGGATTGACGTTCTTCAAGTCGAAGATCAACTGGGCCAAATCTTCGATGGAGTAAATATCGTGATGCGGCGGCGGCGAGATCAAACCTACGCCCGCGATTGAGTGGCGGGTCTTGGCGATGATCGCATCCACCTTGTGGCCGGGCAACTGGCCGCCCTCACCGGGCTTTGCACCCTGCGCCATCTTGATCTGAATCTCGTCGGCGTTCACCAGATAATGCGCGGTGACACCGAAACGTCCGCTGGCAATCTGCTTGACGGCGCTGCGGCGCAGGTCGCCGTTCTCGTCGCGTTGGAAGCGCTCTTCGTCTTCGCCGCCCTCGCCGGTGTTGGACATGCCGCCGATACGGTTCATCGCAATGGCCAGCGTCTCGTGCGCTTCTTTGCTAATTGACCCGTAGCTCATTGCGCCGGTCGTGAAGCGCTTGACAATCTCTTTGGCCGCCTCGACTTCTTCGAGCGGCACCGGCTCTTCGCCATCCTTCAGAGTGAGTAAGCCACGTAGCGTACAGAGATTTTTGGCCTGCTCGTCGATGAGCCTGGTGTACTCCTCGAAGGTGGCCGGATTGTTTTGCCGCACCGCGTGCTGGAGCTTGCTGATAGTCTGCGGGTTGAGCAGGTGATACTCTCCGCGCTCACGGTATTGATAATGGCCGCCAACAACCAGCTCAGTCTCCGACTCGGTGAGAGGTTGGAATGCGAAGCTGTGCTTCATCTGCGCCTCGCGCGCCAGTACATCCAGGCCCACGCCTTCGATGCGGGAAGCCGTGCCGGAGAAGTAGGCATCGACGAGCGCCTGATTCAGTCCGACGGCCTCAAAGACCTGCGCGCCGCGATAGCTTTGCAGCGTGCTGATTCCCATCTTGGAGAAGGTCTTGAGCAGTCCCTTGTTGATGGCTTTGACGAAGTTCTTCTCTGCGTATTCGCCGGTGATTTTTTCCGGCAGCAGACCACGCCATTTGAGGTCGTGGAGGGTCTCAATGGCCAGGTACGGATTGATCGCGCTCGCGCCGTAGCCGATCAGCAGGGCAAAGTGCATCACCTCGCGTGGCTCGCCGCTCTCGATGATCAGCGCGACCTGGGTGCGTTTCTTCTCGCGCACCAAGCGGTTATGCACAGCGGCCATCGCCAGCAGGCTGGGGATGGGCGCATAGGTCGGATCCACGCCGCGGTCGGAGATGATGAGCAGCGTGTAGCCCGAATCTACAGCATGGGAGGCGCGGGCGCTGAGGTCGTCGAGCGAGTGCTTGAGTCCGACCTCGCCATCGGCGGCGCGGAAGAGCGCGGGCAGCGTAGTCGCCAGCAGATCGCCGGAGGAGATGCGACGCAGCTTCTCCAAATCGCGATTGGTGAGAATCGGATGCGGGAGCTTGAGGGTGTGGCAGTTGTCTGGCGCTTCGTCCAGAATGTTGCGCTCGGTGCCGATGTAGCTGATCAGGCTCATCACCAGCTCTTCGCGGATGGGATCGATGGGCGGATTTGTTACCTGCGCAAAGAGCTGCTTGAAGTAATTGAAGAGCGGCTGCGGGCGGTCGGAAAGGCAGGCCAGCGGCACGTCGGTGCCCATGGAGCCGACCGGCTCTTCGCCATTGGCGCCCATCGGTCCAAGGAGAATCTTCAGATCCTCTTCGCTGTAGCCGTAGGCGCGCTGGCGGCGCAAAAGGGTCTCCGGATTGGAGGCGATCACCCGCGACGGCTCCGGCAACTGCTCCATCGTTACCTGCTGCTGCTTGATCCACTCAGCGTAGGGCTGGCGCACGGCAAGCTCCTTCTTGATCTCCGCATCTGAAATAATGCGTCCCTGAACGGTATCAACCAGGAACATGCGGCCCGGCTGCAAGCGGCCTTTCTTGCGCACCTCGGTGGCGGGGACTTCAATGACGCCGGCCTCCGAGGCCAGCACCACCAGATCGTCGTTGGTGACGATAAAGCGGCCAGGGCGGAGTCCGTTGCGGTCAAGCGTAGCGCCAATGACCTTGCCATCGGTAAAGGCAATCGCCGCCGGTCCGTCCCACGGCTCCATCAGCGAGGCGTGGTACTCGTAGAAGGCTCGCTTCTCCTCGTCCATATCCGGGTTGCCGCTCCAGGCTTCGGGAATCAGCATCGCCATGACGTGGGGCAAGGAACGACCCGACTGGTAGAGAAACTCAACGGCATTATCCAGTGAGGAAGAGTCGCTGCCGCCGGGCATGATCACCGGGAACAGTTCGCCGATCTCTTCGCCGTGCAGAGGACTGTTCAGCACCGACTGGCGGGCGTTCATCCAGCTCACGTTGCCGCGGATGGTATTGATTTCGCCGTTGTGTGCGACGTAGCGGTAAGGGTGGGCCAGCTTCCAGCTCGGGAAGGTATTGGTAGAAAAGCGCTGGTGAACCAGGCAAAGCGCGCTTTTGACCAGCGGGTTGGCCAGCTCGAAGTAGAATTTCTCAATTTGCGGAGCCAGCATCAGCCCCTTGTAGACGATGGTGCGACAGGAAAACGAAGGGACAAAGAAGCTCTCCTTGTCTTCAATATCTTCGACATCGGAGGCAGCAATCTCGTTCTCGGTGCGGCGGCGAACCTTATAAAGGAGCCGCTCGAAGGCTTCTTCGTCCAGGTCTTTCGGCCGGCCCACAAAAAGCTGTTCGATGTAGGGCTGCGAGGCGCGGGCTTCGCGACCGATGGCGTCCCCGTTGACCGGCGTATCGCGCCAGCCCAGCACTGCAAGACCCTCTTCCTTGGCGATGCGCTCAAAAATGCCCTCGCACTGCAGGCGATCCTGCTTGTCAACGGGCAAAAAGCACATGGCTACGCCGTAGGCACCCGCCGCAGGCAGGCGAATTCCCAGCTCGGCGCACTCGCGCACGAAAAATTCATGGGGGATCTGAATCAGAATCCCGGCTCCATCGCCCGTCTCCGGGTCGCAACCCGCCGCGCCGCGATGGGTGAGGTTGATCAGCACCTCGAGTCCCTTGCGGATAATGTCGTGGCTCTTCTCGCCGCGAATGTGGGCCACCAGGCCCATGCCACAGGCATCGTGCTCATTACGCGGGTGATAAAGCCCTTGTGCAGGAGGAATTTGGGTGCGGTAATCCGATGAATTCATAGGAACCTTCCGGGTAAAACGTTTGCGCTACGGGTTGCTACTCGCCCAAGACTTGGAGTTCAAGCCGGATTTCCTGAGCTGCTTTTCTCTTTCGAGCCAAGGTCCGAAATCGGTTCAACCTGGAAAGACACGGCCACCCAGCGATCTCAGTTGCTGAAAATCGCCCCGGTCTTTCTGGAGGGGCCTAGCAATACACGGCCATGCAGCATGGGGACAAAGCTGAATAATAACTATATCGAAAAAAGCTCTGTAACGAAACTGCATTTCTTGTCACCGCGTCCGCATCCGATAAGCGTAAGGCCTACTTTGCAACGAAAAAAGGGCAGAACATGAGGGAGTTTTAAGCCCAAACTCGGCTTCCTGATAGCCGAGTTGCCCAGTATGGGAGCAGCACCCCCGTCCACCTGAATGGGTGCAGTAGTGCAATTCACACTTTACCCGATTCAGAAATCAGGCCTCCGACGTGAGACTGGGGCGCAGCTTGGACGGGGCAAAGCAAGCGCCCGCTTGGCCGCTGACGATATTTTGAGCTGCATTCTGAATGGAAGCTGGCTGAACCCGCCGGGAGAGATGACGTCATGCCGGATCACCAAACCAGGTTGCGCCGCATCCAAAAACGGCTGCTCACCAATGTGGTCGTCTCATTTTTTTCTACCGTTCTGGTCTGGTTTGGCCTTTACTATCTGATGGGCGCGGCCTTTACGCCGTTCCGCCAGCAGGTGGCCTGGTTGCTTGCCGTGGTTGTGCTGGTCCCGGACCTGATCCTGGCGGCCATAAATACAGTGCAGGCGCGCAGGTCCGTTTCCAAGATGTGGGCCTTTGGCCAATTGAACTTCGAGCAGATCTCGCGCCTGCTCCGCGGCAGGAAGATTCTGCAGACCGAGATTGGCTGCTCACAGCCCTATATCGACGTAATGCATGGGCAGATCGCCGGTTCAATCAAGGAGTCCGAGTCCGAGATCGGAGTTGTGATTGAGCAGCTTGGGCTGATCCATGAGCGGAGCAACCAGCAGAGGCTGCGCCTGGGCGAGTCCATCCACAGCGGCAAACAATTGGCGGAGAGCATTGAGCAGAGAGTGGCCTGTAACAAGCAGATCATCGCAATGGTCGCACAAGAACTGCATATTCAGAGCCACGAGCTGGACCGGGAATTCGAGCGCATCAAGACCCTCTCCAGCGAGGTTGTCGCGCTTACGCCGCTGATCAAAGTGATTACCGCTATCGCCAAGCAGGTCAGCCTGCTGGCCTTGAATGCCGAGATTGAAGCAGCCAGGGCAGGCTCAGCCGGACGCGGCTTTGCCGTGGTCGCCTTCGAGGTAAGAAAGCTTTCCGTTCGCACCACCCAGGCGGCGGCCGACATCTCCAAAAAAATCAAGGCAACCTGCGAACGGGTGAACAAGGAGATGGTGCAGGCGCAGGAGGCCGTAGAGGCAACCCGCTCCACCAATGCCTTGGTGCAACTGACCGCTGATCTGGAGACGATGCAGCACGAGTTTACTAAAAACAGCAAGTTGCTCGTGGATGTGGTCAGTGAGGTCGATGTCAATTACGAACAGAATGTATTGCGACTCTCTGAAGCTCTCGGCCATATTCAATTCCAGGATGTGCTGCGGCAGCGGATGGAACATGTGCAAAGCGCTCTTGTTGATATGAAAGAACACATGGTTCTCCTTTCGGCGCGGATGGACGACCCCGCCTGGGATGGCGAACTCGACCAGAGCTTTGAGAGCATTCTCGCCAGCCACCTGGAAGACTATAAAATGGCCAGCCAGACAATGACGCATGTCGCCGTGGCCGGCGGCAGCACAGAAGGCACACATAGCGACCAGGCAATCGAACTCTTCTAAAACTCCAAAACAGGGTAGGATGAATGTTTGGGGTCGAAGATGCCGAAAATTCTGGATGGTGCGGCGATTGCCGCCCAGATCAAGGAAGAAGTCGCCGCCGAGGTCCGCGGGCTGGCGGCAAAGGGGATTCGCCCTGGGCTGGCGGTAGTTTTGGTAGGCCATGTGGCCGCCTCGGAGATTTATGTCCGCGGCAAGGTGCAAACCTGCGCCGAACTCGGCCTCTACAGCGACCTCATCACCCCGCCCGATACAATTACAACCGAAGAAATGCTCGCTCTCGTTGCTCAACTCAACGCCCGCGAAGAGATTGACGGTTTCCTGATCCAGCTCCCCCTGCCTGCGCAGGTTGATACCAAGGCTCTGCTGGACGCCGTCTCGCCTGCCAAGGACGTTGACGGCTTTCACCCGATCAATGTGGGCCGCTTACAGGCGGGACGACCAGCTTTGGCCCCCTGTACCCCTGCCGGAGTCATCGAGATTCTCAAGCGCAGCCAGATTCCCATCAGCGGCCAACACGCCGTTGTAGTGGGCCGCAGCGATATTGTCGGCAAACCTGCCGCGCTGCTGCTGCTGCACGAGAACGCCACCGTGACCCTCTGCCACTCGAAGACCCGCGACCTGGCTTCCATCACCCGCCAAGCGGACATTCTCGTCGCCGCTATCGGCCGCGCCGGCTTCATCACTTCAGAGATGGTCAAGCCGGGAGCGACCATCATCGATGTCGGCATGAATCGCATCACGGATCGCGCCGAGTTCGACCGCTTTTTCGCAGGAAACGAAAAGCGAGAAGCCGCCTTAGCCAAGCGCGGCTCGGTGGTGATCGGCGATGTCGATCCAAAAGCCTTTGAACTAGCCGGGGCGTATACGCCCGTTCCCGGCGGCGTTGGCCTGCTGACCATCGCCATGCTGATGTCCAATACTGTCCGCGCAGCCAAAATGCGCAGGGGGCTGTAAGTGCTGCGCGTCGGCCTGACCGGCGGCCTGAACAGTGGCAAAAGCACTGTCGCGCGCACACTGCGCTCACTGGGAGCTGAGGTTATTGAAGCCGACTCCCTGGGCCGCGCCCTGATGGAGCCGGGCCAGCCCGTCTATGCGGAAATCCTCCGCGTCTTTGGGCAGGGAGTCGCCGGTCCCGACGGCAAATTGAATCGCCCGCGCCTGGCTGAGCTGGCCTTCAAAGGAGGCCGTCTGCAGGAGCTGAACGCTATCGTGCATCCGGCGGTGATTGATGCACAGCGCCGTTGGATGGAGGAGGTTTTTCAGCACAATCGGGATGCAATCGCAGTGGTTGAATCCGCGTTGATCTTCGAGGTTGAGCGCGATGCCCGCGCCCGCGGCGAGCAGGAAGGCGTACTCGCGGATTGGCGACGCCGCTTTGACTGCATTGTTGTGGTTACCACCCCCGACGAAATAAAAATCGCGCGCTATGCCGAGCGTGCCGCCCGCGAGGGCCTTGATCGCGCAGCAGCCGAGGCCGATGCCCGCGCCCGCCTTGCCCTGCAGATTCCGGATACTGAAAAAGCGGCTCGCGCCAATTACGGAATCGAGAACACCGGCGATACAGTTCAACTGCGCGCTCAGGTGGAGCGCCTGTGGAAGCAGCTCGTCGCAGTGAGCAAAGGTTCTTCCGCCTTGTAGGCCGCGACGGCAACATCGATAAATTCGCCAGGCAAGTTGAATCGAGTGTCGATTCAACTTGCCTGGGCTGGCGGGGAGGGAAATCGCCCCTACTGCACGCTAACGGAGACGGTAGCTGTTTGGACCGCGCCGGAGCTGCCAGAAGGGGTTGCGGTTACGGTGATGGTGTAGCTGCCCTTGGCAACTGTGTTGACTGGGGAACTGCTACCGCAGCCGGTCAGGCCGATCCCGGCAACGATGAAGACAACCAGGGAGAGCGAGAGCAGCAGGCGTCTCTTCGACCGCCAACCGGCAAAGATTCCAGCCAGCAGTGCAAAGCTGAGGACGCCCGAAGATGTAGAGAAGGGCGCATTCCCCGGTATCGCCGCGGCTTTTTCGGTTGTCGTTGAGACAACCAACGTTGCGGAGGTCGAGCCTCCCGGCGCGAGGGTGACAGTGGCCGGGTTCACCGAGCAGCTTGCATTAGCCGGAGCGCCAGAGCAGGCCAGCGCTACCGGACCGCTGAAAGTGGCATTGGCGGCCAGCGTCAGCGTGGCGACACCGTTCTGGCCCTGGCTTACGCTGATCGATGCCGGCGTGGTGGAGAGCGTGAAGGCCGGGGTTAACGCCGAGACGGCCACCGTGGTTGCAGCGGAGGTACTCGGATTGAAGTTGGCATCGCCGCTGTACAGTGCGGTGATGCTATGTGTCCCGACGGCAAGCGAGGCCAGCGAGTAAGTGGCCGCGCCGCTGCTCAGCGCCGAGGAGCCCAGCAGGGTAGTTCCGTCGTAGAAGGAGACTGTACCAGTAAGAGCGGGACGACCGGTCATTGAAGCGGCCAGTTTAGCGGTGAAGGTTTCAGTACTGCCGAAGGCGACTGACGCGCCGGAACTGGCGAGGGTATTGGTGGTTCCACCTTGTCCCAGATAGAGCGCGGGACCGTAGGCTGTCTGGACAATGAAGTCGGGCGCGTTGTCGTTATAGAAATTTCCCTGCAGAACGGTATTGGAGTCGAACGATTCAAGGGTGTTTACCGGGTTTGAGAATGCTCCGCCACCCTTGCCGAGCAGCGTAGAAAGCCCATAGTAGGTGTTGGGCTGGCCGACGGTGCCCCAGAGGGCGAGAACCAGGTCGGGGATGCCGTCGTTGTTCACGTCTGTTAACGATCCGTTCCAGAAGAAATTCCCGGTGGCGAGTTGAGTGGGCGCGCCAAAGGTTCCATCGCCATTGCCCGGCAACAGCAGAACCCCAGCGGTAGTGTAGTAATCCGTATCCGTCTGCTCGCCTTCAGCGAGCAGGATCAGATCGGGCTTGCCATCGGAGTTATAGTCGCCGGCAATCACCTGGCTGACCATGTAATCGGAGTTGACCGTGGCTCCCGCGCCGAAGGTTCCATCGCCATTGCCCGGCAACAGATCGACGGCAAAGGTTCCACCGACCTGGAAGGGCGCGTCGTCGAGGAGGAGATCGAGGTTGCCATCCAAATTCATATCCGCGAGAGTCACGGCGTACAACTCTGCGCCATACGAGGTGAAGGCAGGCGTCTTGAAGGTTCCGTCGCCGTTGCCCAGAGCGACGAAGTATCCGGAGCTGTAGCTGCCGGAACCGCCGCAGGCTGCATCCCCTACATATGCGACGACAATATCGGTCTTGCCATCGCCGTTTACATCGCCGGTAGCGGCGTAATTGATCTGGCAGTTGAGCGTGGGGAGTCCTACCGACGCGGGCGTCTGAAAGGTTCCATCGCCGTTCGAAAGCGCCACCGTCATGCTGCCGTCGGTGTTGGCGATGAGCAGATCCTGCTTGCCGTCGCCATTGAAATCTGCCTGGACAGGCTGAATGTACTGCAGAGTTGGAACAACGGTGCTGGAAAGCCCGACCACATAAGTGAAGTTCCCTTTGCCATCACCAAGCGCGGTGACGACGTCGCCGCCATCGTAGAACAACGCGCTGCTGTAGCCTTTGCCCTGCACATCGGCCACATCGTCAAGCCCGAGGTAGCCGGGAGCGGGGCTGGAATCCGTGGTTGAAGAAAGCATCGGCGCGCCATTGAAAAAACCCTTGCCGTTGCCCGAATAGACGGAGAGTTGCTTGTAGTCGCCGCCGAGCTGGGCAATGTCCAGATTGCCGTCGCCGTTGAAGTCGGCCAGCGCCAGGGTCTGGCTTCCGTTGCCGTCTTCAACATAGTTGCTTCCATTGACCGGCAGCGTAAAGGTTCCATCGCCATTGCCGGTCCAGATGCTGAGCATATCGCTGCTTTGCACCAGATCAGGAATGCCGTCGCCATTTACATCGACGTAAGAGATCTGCTCTGAAAAGGCCACTCCAGGGGTCTCAGCGATGCTGGTAAACCCACCCGTGCCGTCGCCCAGCGCCACCATCAACGAAGATGGGTTGCCTAAGCTGTTGATGTCGATGGCCAGGTCTGGGTTGCCATCCTTGTTCAAGTCCACAATCTGTGCGCCGGCGGTGTAGATTATGAAAAACGGAAAGGCGGTCAAAGAGACAGCAACCGGATTGTTCACGTTCAAGGCGCCGAATGATCCATCTCCATTGCCAAGCGCAACACTGGCCACAATCTGGCCAGAGGATTGTCCAGTTTGTTCCATAAATGCCGCTGCAATATCGAGCTTGCCATCCTTGTTCAAATCGCCCAGCGTAATGCCAAGGTTGGTGGGAAGCTGCACGAACGCCGCAACGGAGACCGATTGCGTGAGCGCCGCGGTTGGCGTGGCGAAAGTGCCATCGCCATTGCCAAGATAGCTTTGCACGGTAACCGTGGTCAGCGTGTTGCTGACAATATCCGCGGCAATGGTCACTACATCGAGCTTTCCATCGCCGTTCACGTCGCCCAGCGCAATTGAACTCACCGAAGCGCCGGCCATGCTGATCGCCGTGGGAGTTGAAAATACCCCACTCTTGTTGAGATAAACGAGGATCGCATTCTGGCCTGCGTCAAAGGCGACGATATCCGTGTAGCCATCGTTATTCACATCCACCGCAAATGCCTGAAAAACCTCGGAGGAGGAACCATTTGGATTGCTATAAGCAACGGGAGCGGCAAGCGCGCCGTTGCCGGTGTTGAGCAGAATATTCAGCGTGCCGTCCTCCTGCAATACCGCAACATCCGCCTTGCCGTCCTTGTTGAAATCGCCGGTAACGGCAATGCTGGCAGCGCAAGTGAATGGGTCGACAAGACAGGATGCTTCGAGCCGCGCGGGATAAAAGGGCGCGTCGAGGAATCCCGCGAAGTTCGGCGTGGCGCTGGAGATTCCGGTCTCCTGGGCATTGGAGCGGGGCACGGATGCGGCGCGCGTGGAACTGGCAGCCAGTCGCTTTTTCAGTTCGGGCAGTAGTAGCCGTTCAGCCGGGGTGCGTGGCTTGGCCGATGCAGCCCGGGTAGCGTCCGCAGGGCGCAAGGGGGGGTTGCCGGTTAGCACGCGGCTCTGGGCCGCGGCAACGTCTCCTGCAAGGGCAAGAGCGAAAAGGAGAGAGAGAACAACGCAATTCTTTTTGGACATGAAGGCCTCACTGGAAAAAAGAAGATCGTCCCTGTCGCTCGGCAATCGTGGAATGTGCCGGTGTTGCCGGCGCACTCCCCGGACCGCGCCGCGCAGTCCGGGATGAAATGGTATTTAGTTCACAACCACGCTGACCGCCGTGCTTGCGGTGATCTTGCCCGTGGCTGCATCCACTCCGGTGACGGTCACCGTATAGGTCCCGGCGGTGGTGCCGGAGTTGCCTGTGGTTGTTCCGCTGCTGCTGCCTCCGCAGCCGGCAGCAGCAAACGAAACCGCCAGAACCACCAACCCGAGCATCCTGGCATACCTGCGCCGCCGTGCCGGCAGCATGAGTAAGAGCAACCCGGCCAGCGCCGTGCCGCCAGCCTTGGTGAAGGGTGAGCCTTGCGGCTCGTTGCGCGCGCTGCCTGAACCCGTTGTTGTCACGGTCAGCGTCGCCGTTGGGGCCGCGCTGCCGCTAACGGCGACCGATGCGGGAATGCTGCAAGCAGGCAGATCGGTGGGGCTGGGGATCGAGGTCGTCACCGCGCAGGAGAGATTCACCGCTCCCGTGAATCCGTTTGCCGGAGTTACAGTAACAGTGGCCGTATTACCGCTTGCAGCGCCAGGGCTGACGGTTATCGCGCCGCTGTTCGTCAATGCGAAGCTGCCCGCGATCACTGTGCCGCCGGTAACCGTCACGCTGACTTGCGTTGTGGCCGTTATCTTGCCGGTATTGGCATCGGTGCCAGTCACCGTGACGGCATATGCGCCGGCTTCCGTGCTGGAGGTGGTGTTGACTGTCAGGGTTGTGGGGACAGATGCGGTTCCATTAATGTTGGCCGTCGATGCGATTGCGCAAGTAGGCAGCGTACTTGCCCCGGAGGGTGAGGTTGTGACGACGCAGGAGAGATTGACCACGCCGAGGAACCCGTTCGCGGGCGTCACCGAAATGGATGAGGTGTTTCCCGATGTCGCACCGGCGGCAACCGAGATGGCTCCGCTGTTTTTGAGCGCAAAGCCCGCCTCGGCGACGGTAATGGTGGCCGAACCGCTGGAGCCGGTGTAGTTTGCATCGCCGCTATAGGAGGCTGCGATGGTGTTGGAGCCGGCCGCAAGTACGCTGCCCTGAACGCTCAGGGCGGTCGAGATCGCGACCCCGCCATTGCCGCTAAAGCCGAGCTGATAGCCGCTACTTACTGTCGCCAGGGTTGCACCGTTGGCTGTCAGTACGACTGTTCCGGTGGGGTAATTGCCCGCGCTGCTGGTATTCACCGTCACCACCACCTGATCCGCGGCAAGGGAGTCAATGGATGCGCTGGCAGGAGCGACGGTAATGGTTGTAGCGCCCTGGACCACGGTAAAAGCAGTGGCTGTGCTGGAGCTGGCGTTGTAGCTGGCGTCTCCGGTATAGGTGGCTTCTACGCTGTGTGAGCCGACGGAGAAAACGGTAGGATACGCTGTGCTGGGTGTCGAGTAGTAGGCCTGATTGGCGGCGCTGATGGGTACGCCGGAGGCCAGAGCCGACCCGTTGTCAGAGAATGCAATTGATCCGGTGGCAATTCCCTCGGTGCTCGTTCCCTCGGCCGTGCCGTAGATCTGCACGTCGGCAACAAAGTAGGAGCCGTAGGGTACGCTGGACAGGTCAGTGATGGCCGGATTGGAGCCGGCGGCGCTATAGACATTGAGGGCAAGAGCCGTGGTGCTGGCCTCAGGAGTGATGGTAACGGGAATCCCAGGCGTCGAGGTGCTTGCGGCATCCGACGCATCGCCGCTGTAAAACGCCGATACGGTATAGGTTCCGCCGGGCAGGCCGTTGTAGGCAACCGAACCGGAGCCGTTGGCAAGCGGGATGTTCGTTTGCCCGTTATTCTTTGCGCCGGAGGCATTTTCATTGGCGGTATCGACGATACCCACGACGCCTGTTGCGGTCGCGGGCGAGACGCCGACGCCGAAAGTAAGAGATGTCCCGTGCGGAACGCTGATCCCTGCCGTCGAGCCATTGATCGTGAGCGCAGTGGAAGTAGCGGTCAGCCCTGCCGTATCCCAATTGCTCACCAGTTGCGCCACATCGATGCTGCCCAGCCCTGAAGCCTGGTCGTAGCCGACGGCAGCGTCGTAGCCGGTAAGGAATCCGTTCGCGCCGCAATTGGGTGTGCCACTGTTGCAGACGACCGAGTTATCCCCTTGAGTAACATCATGGAAGACCGTTGCATACTTTGAAGCGGCCAACTGGTAGAGCACATAGTCCGCCTGGCCCAGTCTCGATCCGGTCTTCTGCTCTACCAGCGCGAGGATTCCCGCCATTGCCGGCGCTGCGGCTGAAGTGCCGCCAAAACCGCTGAAGCTCGTGCTGCCGGTAAAAGCTCCATTTGTGGTCTCGCAATTGGTATAGGACGGGAGCACAATTCCATTCGAGATGTTATCGGAACAAACAACCCAGGTTGCGCCGAAGAAGCCGTTGGCTGCGAGAAATGCCACGTCTGGCAGGTCGCGCACACCATCGCTGGGTGTAAGCGCGCTCTGAAACGGCGGCTTGACGTAGCCGCTCACGCAGGTCACTACTCCGGAAGAACTGGTCGTGGAGTTGGAGCAGCTACTGGCTCCGCCGCCGCCGCCGACAATGTCTGTAACCCCATTGTTTGAGTAAGGGAAATTCGAGGCAATATCCGTGCTGGGCTGCGTCGAATCGTTCCATGGCTGCTCGGGAATATAGGAAAGCGCTGTGTCGTAATATGGAGCCGTGCCATCGGTGCTGTCTATCACGTATGTGCTGAAGCCGGAGGCGAGAACATCGAAGTCCGTGCCGCCGACAGCGATGTTATACGGAGTGGAGGCGATGCCGTTTACGTTGAGGCCGTAGTTCGCCGCTTCGGAGTTATCACGGTCGCAGCCGGCGGAGCCGCTATCGCCCGTGGAGACGGTTACGCTGATTCCTTGCGCCGCTGCCTGGGTCATGATCTCCAGCATCAACTGATTTCCGGCTGCGCCGAGACCAGCCTCGCACTCTCCAAAGCTGATGTTCAGAATGCTGACGGTGTTGTCATC
>Ga0181534_10000304_pt1 | contig 35426 bp, 30 predicted proteins | sample PEATcosm2014_Bin_37_FD_119758 | JGI IMG/M metagenome (GOLD analysis project Ga0181534, IMG submission 119758) | Peatland microbial communities from MTU Mesocosm Facility, Houghton, MI, USA - PEATcosm2014_Bin17_10_metaG | ecosystem: Environmental > Terrestrial > Soil > Wetlands > Peat | place...
ATTCACTCCCACGGCAGCCATATTCGTTACCACGTTGGTTAAGGTGTTGATCTTGGTAACCGAATTGGAGTTGAAATTCGCTGCGTACAAGGCAGTCGTCTCGGTGCTGGCCAGGTAGACTGCCTGGCCGGGGATCGAGGCCATCCAGCCGGAAGCGGCCGCGAGGCCCGCCGTAGGATTGACGAACTGAACTGTGGTGGGGCTGATTGCCGTGATCGAAAAGGTACCGTTGTACGCATTGGCATTGCACGAGGGAACCGCTGTGATGCTGCAATTGGGGATGACCACGCCGGCGATGACGATGGAGGTTCCAACCGCGACCAGATTGCTGCTGGCGGGGCTGGCCAAGAGTGGACTGGCCAGGGTAGCGGTCACCAGGTTGCCGGCTTCGCTGATCGCCCCGATGCTGGCGCTCTGCCCCGACAGACTCGGAAGGTTGATGGTGTTCACTATCCCAAAGCCGCTGGCGAGGGACGATTGAAAGACCGGAGTGAACGAAGAGACCACATCCACGCCCCCGGCCAAAACGCTGCCCGCGGCGGCCACGAACACCCGGGCATCGCTGTTGGCAATAACGGCATGCGTGGGCAGCTCACCCAGGTTGGGTTGCGAGGGATTGGAAGTCGGTGTCTCCGCCAGAATACTATCGCCGGAGACGTCGATCTGCATGGCCCCGCCGGGATAATTCGGCGAATTGGTGGTGATGCCAAACACCGCGTGAAAGTTACTGGGCTTGGGATTGGTCTCCACCGGGCATCCCGGCACTCCGCCGGTGGAGCAGGGAATCACCACGGGGCGATACACCTGGCCGCAAGCCATCCAAACCAAAATCGGCAGCGTCATGCCCACCAAGCCGGCCACACGTCGAACGTTCATTGGCACAGTTTTAGTTTTAGTTCCAATCATGAGTAGGAGGAATGCAACATTCTAACGGCTGGAGCGAATGTGCGCCAGTACGAGACCTTTCCGCAGAGGCCCAATTTGAGTCTGTCCTCGTCTTGATGGGCAGTCATCCAGAAACGGCGGCAGTTCAGCGGGGGTGGGATCTCCCGTGGTCCAAAGGCCGCAGTATGGGAGATCCTTCGCTCCGCCTGAAAAACGGCTGCGCTCAGGATGACGCCAGTAAAAATGGGATCTTGCTTTCGCTGGATTGTGGGATGCGCCTCGCAGACAGCGAGTTGGATGAAGCCGGTGAAGACTGACGGTCCGGCCCTTCAATCAAGGATGTCGCTCAAGCCCCTAACGGTGCTTCCGGGCCTTGCCGCTCGCCGCGGCAGCGGGAGCCGCCGCCGCCGGCTTCTTCCTGCCTTCCATCTGCGCCAGGCTTTGTTTCAGCGCCGCCATCAGGTCCACCACCGGCGCCAGCTTCTTGGGCTTCTCCACCTCCACCACGTCCCCGCCCTCGAGCTTGGTCTCGATCAACTGCTTCAGGTTTTCCTGGAAGGTGTCTTTGTACTTCTCCGGATCCCACTTGTCGGCCAGCGCCTCAATCAACTGGTGGGCGACTTTGATCTCGGCTTCTTTCAACTCGACGTCGGGCGCGCCAAAGCCTTCCACCTTCTTCACTTCCTCTTCGTAATACATGGTATGCAGCATCAGCCCGCCCTGGGTCGGCCGGAGAAATACCGTGTACTCGCGGTTGTGCATGGTAATTTTCGCGATGGCCACGTATTCGCTTTCTTCCAGTGCCTTGGTCAGCAGCGCATAGGGACGCCGACCCGCCTCCTCCGGCATCATGTAATACGACGACTCAAAATAAACCGGATCGACTTCGCTGGCCTTCACAAATTCCAGAATCTCCATCGTCTTCGCCGTCTGCGGCTCGATCTTCTTGATTTCCTCCGGCTCGATGACGATGTACTCGTCTTTGCGAAACTCGTAGCCCTTGACGATGTCGTCGCGATTCACCACCACGCCCTCGGCCTGGCAAACATATTGCTGCTTCAGGCGAGACTTATCCGGGCGATGCAGCATGTTGAAGGAAATGCCGCTGCTGCGGGCGCCGGAGAACAGGCGCACCGGCATGGAAATCAATCCAAAGGTTAAATGTCCCGACCAGACCGACGATGGCATCGCTCCTCACATTCCAGCAGGCCTACCCACCGCGCGTGGAGGAACCCGCTTCTTTCATCCCGCACTTCGTGCAGCCGCTCAGCCCTAACCCGCCCAGAACTGGGAGTTTAGCCCAGAATCCCCCTTAAGATGCACAAATCTTCAGGCAGGGTGTACCGAAGTTCAAAGCCGGAGGGAATGGGGTCGAGCAGAGGTTGACCCTAGGGGTAGTAGTTAACTGACAAGCTTCCGTTGCTTATCTGGGGCGCGTGGTGATGCGGCAGGCGGTGCAGTAGTCTGATGGTGGGCGGCAAGTTGCAATGTGCAACCATCATTCCCAGGGAGTCCGACCCCGGGGGCGTAAACTTGGTCGAGGCCAGCCCCCAAATCTCTCGAGGCCGGCGGCATCGCGGCCCACCCGTGAAGCCCCACGGGTGGGGCAACTGGTTTCGTGGTAGCTTGAGCGAAACACGTCGGCTGGGCCAGCCCCCCACTATTTTGTGTAACTACACTCCCGTGGCTATCCTATTGTCACCCGCAAGATGTTTTTCGAGTGGGATGAACACAAGGCCGAGATCAATCGCCGCAAACATGTAATTACGTTTAAGGCTGGGACAAGAAGTCAGAACCCCGCCCTCCCGTACAAAACGCGGGAAGGACGGGGCACCACGAGCCGGGGCCAATTAGACTTTCGCGACTTCTTCCTTCTCCACCCCCCGCGCCGCGTAGTGCGAATCCACATATTCATCCAGAATCTCGATGAACTCTGGCACGATGCGGTCGCCTTTCAGGGTGGTGAAGAGGCGTCCATCCACGTAGACGGGGGCTTTGGGCTCTTCGAAAGTTCCAGGCAGGGAGATGCCGATGTTGGCGTGCTTGGATTCGCCGGGGCCGTTGACGATACAGCCCATCACGGCGAGCTTCATCTCTTCCACGCCGACGTAGCGGCCTTTCCAGGCGGGCATCTGCTCGCGCAGGTAGGTTTGGATTTGTTCGGCCATTTCCTGGAAGAAGGTGCTGGTGGTGCGTCCGCAGCCGGGGCAGGCGGTGACTTGCGGGGTGAAGCTGCGAATGCCGAGCGATTGCAGAAGCTGCTGCGCCACGCGGACTTCTTCGGTGCGGTCGCCGCCGGGGGCGGGGGTGAGCGAGACGCGGATGGTATCGCCAATGCCCTCCTGCAAAACCACGCCCATGGCGGCGCTGGAGGCCACCACGCCCTTGGCCCCCATGCCGGCCTCGGTAAGACCAAGATGTAAAGGATAAGCGCAACGCGTAGCCAGCGACCGGTACACGTCGATCAGATCTTGCACGCCGCTGACCTTGGCGCTGAGAATGATTTGGTCCGGACGCAGCCCGAATTTTTCCGCCAGCGCGGCCGAGTTCAGCGCGCTCACCACCATGGCTTCCATGGTGACTTCGCGGGCATCTTTAATCTGCGACTCCGGCAGGGCGGAGTTCTCGTCCATCATCTTCGTGAGCAGGGCTTGATCGAGCGAGCCCCAGTTCACCCCGATGCGCACCGGCTTCTGGTATTTCACCGCGACTTCGATCATGGTTCGAAAGTTCGAGTCGCCGGTCTTGCCGATGCTGGCGTTGCCCGGATTAATGCGGTATTTGGCGAGGTCGCGCGCGCACTCGGGATACTTGGTGAGCAGAACGTGGCCGTTGTAATGGAAGTCTCCGATGATGGGCACGCGGATGCCCTGGCGGTCGAGCAGATCGACGATGCGGGGCACGGCCGCGGCGGCCTCTTCGTTGTTGACGGTGACGCGGACGAGCTCCGAACCGGCGCGGGCCAGGGCGGCGCACTGCTGCACCGTGCCAAGAATATCGGCGGTATCGGTGTTAGTCATCGACTGCACCACGATGGGCGCGTCCGACCCGACGCGCACCCCGCCGACGGAGACGGTCACGGTTTTTCTGCGGGCGATGGTGGCCATGGAAAGGCTATCTTAACATGGTGGATTGGGTTTACTCAGGTTCCGGGCGCTTTCCATGGTGCTTCCGCCGTTGAATCCCCGCAGGGCGACGAGGATGTCTTCGGCGGGGTCATTGCAACCGTCTTTGCGGCACCATCGAAGTCGCGCTCTTCCAGGATCTCGTCGAGCTGGCGCTCGACCGCATAGCCGAGGGCGCTGTCCCTGGATGTTACCGCGTTTGCTGCTGGACGACGAGAATCATGCCGGGGCGCAGGATAGCGATGTTCTGATTGCTGCGTTTGAGGGCGGCTACGGTCGTGTTGTAGGCGGTGGCGATGGAGTAGAGGGTCTCGCCGGATTTTACTTTGTGGTGGACCACGGTGGGGGTTTCGGCGGACCTGGCTTCTGTTTCGGCGGCCGTTTTTCTGGATGACGCTGCCGGGCTGGAATGGCTTTTGGCACTGGCGGTCCGCACGGGCTTGTGCGCGCGGTTTGCGGGCGCGGATTCGCCGAGCGAGGTGACCGGCAGATGCAGGGCCAGCATAGTGCGACCCTTCAGGCTGTCTCCGCGCAGGCCATTCCAGCGGCGGACCATCTGCGGCGAAATGCCAAAGTTTTCCGCCACCGTTTCCACCGTGTCCCCTTTGCGCACTTTGTACCGCGTAATGCGGCGCGCGTATGTCGCCTTGTCGCCGGCGAAATGCTGGTTGGGGGCCAGCGGAATGATGATCTTGGAATCGGCTGCCAGGGGGCCCTGCAAGCCATTAGCTTCGACGATTGACTTTACCGTCACCCGGTAACGGCGGGCCAGGGAAGCCACGGTTTCTCCGGAGTGCACCGTCGGATACCGCCACCACAGCCGCATCGGCCGCGGGATGGCGGCCATCGCGGTCTGATATTGCTCTTTCGTCCCGGCCGGGATGCGGAGCTCGAACTTGCCCTCTTTCGGAGTGCTCAGTCGCAGCAGGCTGGGATTCAGTTGCTGCAACTGCGCCGGAGTCGCCTCCACGCAATCCGCTACCAGCCGGAGATCCACGGGGTAATCCACCGTGACCGTATCGTAGGGCGTGGCTTCGTCCATGGGCACATCATCAAAACCATAGTGCGACAGGTTTTTGGTCATGATGGTGACGGCCAGGATAATCGGCACGTAGTTGCGAGTTTCCTTGGGAAGCACGTTGCGCCGGTAAAGTTCCCAGAAATCGGCGTACCCCGTGCGTTTCACGGCGGCCTGCACCGTGCCAGGGCCGGAGTTGTAGGCGGCCATCGCCAGATACCAGTCGCCGAACTGAGTGTAGAGATCCCTCAGATGCCGGGCGGCCGCGCGGGTCGATTTTTCCGGATCCTGCCGGTCATCCACCCAGGGTGTTCTCTCCAGGCCATATCCCCGGGCGCGGCTGCCCATGAACTGCCAGATGCCGCGGGCCCCCGCGCGCGAGACAGCCGTCGGGATGAAGCCCGATTCCGCCTGCGCCAAATAGATCAGGTCCTGGGGAACCCCCTCCTGCTTCAGGATGCGCACCATCATGTCGTGGTAGCGGCCGGAGCGGGCGAACGCGCGTTCAAAGGTGCCGCGGCCGCGGTTCGAGAAATAGCTGATGTAGCCCGCGACCTGGTCGGTCATCATCAGCGGCAGGTCGGAATGAGTGGAACGTACCTCCGCCTGCGCCTTCGCCTTAATATCCGGGGACGCAGCCGGGCTGATGCCATTGGTTTCGTCGATGGGAGCGGGTTCGGGCTTTTGCCCAACATCCGCTCCTGAGGAGCTAAATTCGGAGGCGCTTTCGCCCAGATTCAGTTGATTGACGCCCTCGACAATGCGGTCGAATTCCTTTTGCAGGCGATCGTCCGAACGGATATCAAGATTACTTTCCAGCAAGGCATTGAAGGCGGAGTCGAAATCCTGCCGGGCAGAATCGACTTCACCCGCCTGAAACTTGGCTAATCCGTCCTGGTATTGGACTTCCACGCGCGCCACAAGTTCGCCGGCGGGATCGGCCGAGGTCGCGGGGGGCGAGGATTGCGGATTAGGTGCGGCGAGCTGAACTGGAGTTTGAGGTGCAGTTTCGGCTGGTGCAGGGGGCACAATCGCGGGCCCTGCCGCGGGCGCCTTGGCCTCGATCCTCGGCGGGTCCGCCGGAATAGCCGCCGCCGGCCGCTCCGGTCCTTTGCAGGACGACCCCAGCAAGGCCAGGCTGGCCAGCGTCGCAATCCGCATTTGGAGTTTCGCAACTCGCATAATTTTCTAGGAGATACGGATCGCCCTCCGGTTAAAACCGCCGAATTGTAACAAATCCTAAACTCTGGCTGAACCCGGGTCAACGGCGAAGATCGAACCTGAACATAACCTTGGGCACCGGCAATGATTACCGTATTCCGCTTCCCAATCAGATGGCGAAGCCCGAGAAGAGGTTTGATAAGGCATACAAGCCGGCCTTCGGTTGCTGATCGTTGGCCACGCGGCCACGGAATTTCAGGAAAGCCAACGACAACGGCAACGGCAACGACCAACGACATTTTTCCTGGCGTATGGACCGCCGGTCCGCAGCTTAAGCCGTTTCTTCCCTCATACCCGCCAGTAGTCCGGCCGCCAGTTCTGGATCGCCTTCTTGATGTCCGCGTTGGAGAGCTTTTCCGTGAGGGCACGCTCCGCCAGGGCGGGCAACTCGGCGTCGGAGGCGAAGCGCAGGGCTACGAGCTGGCTCTCCGTTAGTTCGGGGATGCGCGAGCCCCGGGATTGGGGCAGAAGCGACATGAGGCGCAGGCGTTCCTCCAGGCGGATCACTCGATCCTGCACTTTCAGCGAGTAGAGCCGCATCTTGAACACCGCGGTCAGCGCGACTACCGATAGTACGAGAAATGCGCCTTCATGCACGCCGCGATGCCAGAGGAAGTGGACCAGGGCTGCGATTACGGTCAGGGCGAGGATCGGGGCGGCGAAGAAGTGAAAGAGCGGATCGTACTTGGCATGATTGGCAAAAGTCTGCGGCATTCTTTCGGCCATCGAAGCAACTCCTCCAAACCATCAGCCCATGAATTTATACCCCAAACCCGGAACCGTCAAAAACAGCTGACGCTTCGGCAAAAGCACTGTTTGGAAGATTGGAATGAAAACCCCAACCAAATTGGAAACGAAGGCTCGGCTTTTTATGAATTTCCTTCGTGTCACTTCATATCCATCGTGGTTCAAGTTTCTAATTGGTGGGACTGCCCGGGGCGGTGCTCAAAACGGCAATGCGCGGGAAAAAATGCCGCTGCTACCGGAGAGTTCCTCCGTGTGGCACAATCACTGCATGCAAGCCATCCAGGTAGAGCAAGTGGGCGGCCCCGAGGCGATGGAAGTGGTAGATCTTCCCATGCCTCAGCCGAAGGCGAATGAGGCGGTGGTGAAGCTGGCCGCCTCCGGCGTAAATTTCATCGACGTTTACTTTCGGGAGGGGCGCTACAAGGCTCCCCTTCCGTTTGTCCCCGGCCAGGAAGGTGCAGGCACGGTGACCGCGGTGGGTCCCGAGGCAAGATCTGTCAAGGCTGGAGACCGCGTCGCCTGGTGCGGGTTGCTGGGCGCCTACGCGGAGTACGCGGCAGTTCCCGCCGATCGCCTGGTGCCGATTCCGCAGAGCGTCAGCGATCAGCAGGCCGCCGCGACCATGCTGCAAGGCATGACCGCGCACTATCTATCGCATGACACCTTTCCCCTGAAGAAGGGCGAGACCGCGCTGGTGCATGCCGCGGCCGGCGGCGTGGGACTCTTGCTGGTGCAAATGGCTCACAACATCGGCGCGCGAGTGATTGCGACGGTCTCCACCGAGGAAAAAGCCTGCCTCGCGCGCCAGGCGGGCGCGGATGACGTCATTCTCTACACGCAATCCGACTTTGAGGTTGAAACCAAGCGTTTGACCGGCGGCAAGGGCGTCGATGTAGTGTACGATTCGGTGGGCAAGACTACCTTCGAGAAAGGGCTGAACCTGTTGCGGCCGCGCGGCATGATGGTACTGTTCGGCGGGTCGAGCGGTGCCGTGCCCCTCTTCGACCTCATCCAGCTCTCGCAGAAGGGTTCGCTTTATGTGACCCGGCCCAGCCTGACGAATTACATTGCCGGCCGCGAAGAGTTGGTCGCCCGTTCGGAATCGGTGTTCGGCATGATCGCATCGGGAAAGCTCAATCTGCGCATCGAGCATAAGTATCCCTTGGGCGAGGCGCAGCGGGCGCATCGTGATCTGGAGGCTCGCAAGACCACTGGAAAGCTGCTGCTGATCCCGTAAGTTTACCCCGGTGGCCCTCTGTGTCCTCTGTGGTTAGAGCCTTTGAGTTTCTCGACGGTCACTGCGGATCACGCGCAATACTCGCAACATATGAATGATCTTGGTTTCCGACGAACTACACTAAAATTCGAAAGGCGCATTTCCCGGGAAATAACTCAATGAAGGCAATCCGCGTAGAAAAAGCCGGCGGCCCCGACGTGCTCGAACTGGCAGAGGCACCCGTCCCGCAGCCCAAGGCTTCTGAAGCCGTTGTCCAGGTCACCGTCGCGGGAGTGAATGCCGCGGACAGCTACTTCCGCGATGGCCGCTTCCGCACCCCGTTACCGTTTATCCCCGGCCAGGAGGGCGCCGGAGTGGTTACCGCAGTGGGCGCGCAGGTCAAGACGGTGAAAATCGGCGATCGGGTGGCCTGGAGCGGGGTCCTGGGTTCCTATGCCGATCAGGTGGTGGCATCGCAGGACTCTCTGGTGCCGGTTCCTGCCTCCATTAGCGACGAGCAGGCCGCCGCGGCAATGGTCCATGGCCTCACCGCGCACTACCTGGTGAATGACGCCCACAAGTTGAAACCGGGTGAAACCGCGCTGGTGCATGCGGCAGCCGGAGGCGTCGGCCTGTTGCTGGTGCAGATGGCGCGGGCGGTGGGCGCGCGGGTGATCGGTACGGCCTCCAGCGAGGAGAAGGCGCAACTGGCTCGCGAGGCGGGAGCGGACGAAGTCATCGTCTTCACCCAGCACGATTTCGAAGCGGAAGTAAAACGCCTGACCGGCGGCAAGGGCGTTGAGGTTGTGTATGACGGCGTGGGCCGGGCGACCTTCGAGAAAAATCTCAATGTCATGAAGCTGCGCGGTATGCTGGTTCTTTACGGAATGTCGAGCGGCCCCGTCCTGCCCGTCGATCCCGCCAAGCTGTCGGAGAAAGGGTCGCTCTACATGGCGCGCACCACCCTGGCGCACTTTACCGCGACGCGCGAGGAGTTGCTGGCCCGCACCACCGCCCTGTTTGCCATGATCGCCGAGGGTCGGCTCAAAGTGAGGATTGCCAAAACCTATCCGCTGGCCGACGCCCCGCAGGCCCATCGCGACATGGAAGCCCGAAAGATGGTGGGCAAGTTGTTGCTGCTGCCGTGATGTTTTATGCAGGGACATCTAGGTTACGCGATCAGATTTGAATCAGACGCAGGTTGGGAAAATCCTGAGCGTAGCGACTGGCATCGCGGGTCATGAGGCAGTCCGCCTTCAGGAGCGCATGCGATGCGATCAGGAAATCCGCGGGCAGGCGCTTGCAAGAGGATAGCTATCTTGCGCTGCCAGTTACTCCGCAACCGGCCCGGGCGTTGTGGGTGCAGGGCTTGAGATAAGAGGGAACGCACTCCGGGCAAGCGCCAAGGATGGTTTGAAAGGGCGCGGCTTCAGCCGCGCCACAATCCCAGGCAATCAGCCGTCGAGAGTGTTCCGGCGGCCACACCCTGAAGTAACCTTGTCCTGGGATGACCACGCCCCAGATACTCTTGAAATATTTGGGGGAGAGTAATGAAGAAATTAGGTATGGTGCTCGTCTTTGTAGTGTCCCTGCCGTGCTTCGGCCAGCAGGCGCGTCCCACAATCTACATTGAGCCCCAGCAGGGGTTTGAAACTTATCTGGCAGCAGCGATCGGGAAGAAAGGCGTTCCCGTCGACGTGGTGACTGTCGAGACCAAGGCCAGCTACCTGCTAAAGGCTGCGCCCGTCGAAATTAAATCGGAATCCACGGGTGGGAAAATCGCCCGCTGTATGTTTGCGTACTGCGCGGGAATCGAAGACAAGGGCAACGTTTCCGTGCAGCTGATCGATGCAGGCTCGACCAAAGTTCTCTGGGCCTATTCTGTTAGCAAGCAGAAGGGTGGTGGCAAGAACTCGCAGTCAATGGCAGAGGCAGTTGCCAAGCATCTGAAGGACTATATGGAGCATGGGGCGGGCAAGGAGGAGTTAGTCGCCGACGCGTCTGGGGGTCAACCCACCAAGGCGGAGACCTCACAGGCCGCGGGGAATCCACAAACAGATTCCCCCGTCGAGCCCGGGCCCGCGGCGCTTCCTGCGAGCGTAATGGTGAAATCCAATCCCTCCGGCGCTGACATCAACATCGACGGGAAGTTCATGGGCAGCACGCCATCAGCCGTGCAGTTGACGCCGGGGGAACACCAGGTCTCGATCGAAAAAGAGGGCATGACTCCCTGGCAGCGAACCATGACGCTGACTGCGGGCGGAAGCTCGATGATCGACGCGACTTTAGTGAAACCTTGAGAACTAGAAGGGGTCGGGGTCCTACCGTCCCCGCGAGCCAGGCCATCGGCTTAATCTGAGTTTGGTGTTGTCCCGAGTGCAGCCGTTTTCACCGGAACGAAGGATCTTCCACTGGCTGTGTCTGGAGGGGATCCCTCACGCGACTGGAGCACGCCGTGGTCGGGAAGACGGACATTTACGCGAATGGATCGAAACTGAGCCACCCCCGAAAAACAGGTCGGGTTCGCAAGCCTCCACCGAGTCCTGTTATCCTCATTTCCATGCTGGCCGGATACGCGGTGCAAGTGCAACAATCCCGCGGACGCCGCTTCCCCGAACCGCCTCATCCCTACCGCGATGACTACCAGCGCGACCGCGACCGCATCATCCACGCCCGCGCCTTTCGCCGCCTGGAAGATAAGACCCAGGTCTTCACCCGCCGCTATTCCGATCATTTTCGCAACCGCCTCACCCATACCATCGAGGTCGCGCAGATCACCCGCACCGTTGCCGGCGCTCTCAACCTCAATGTCGATCTGGCGGAAGCCCTGGCTCTGGTGCATGATCTCGGCCATCCCCCCTTCGGCCACGCCGGGGAAAAAGCCCTCGACGCCGCCATGCGCCGCCACGGCTCCTTTTTCGATCACAACCTGCACGCCCTGCGCATCGTGGAGGATTTCGAACATCGATACGCCGCCTTCCGGGGGTTGAATCTGACCTTCGAAGTCCGCGAAGGCATCATTAAGCATTCCCGCGATTATGATCTCGCGCAATATCCCGAACTCGCGGAATACGCCTTGGATCAGCGCCCCCCCCTCGAATCCCAACTGGTCGATCTGACCGACGAGATCGGCTACAACACCGCTGACCTGGACGATGGCTACGAAGCCCGCCTGCTCACCCTCGATCAGATTCGCGCCGGCGTCCCGGTCTTCGAAAGCTTCTTCCGCCGGGTTCGGCAACTCTATCCTGAAGCGCCGGAGAAGCTGCAATTCAACGAAGCCCTCAAGCGCGTCTTCAACCGCCTCACCAGCGATCTCATCGAGAACACGCAAGGCCGCTTGCATCAGTTGGCCATCGAATCCGTGGACCAGGTTCGCGTCCACTCCGATCGTCTGGCAGCCTTCAGCCGCGATGTGGAAGCCGAACGCCGGCAGATCAAGAGTTTTCTGTACGAAAATCTCTACTACAGCGCGTCGCTGTCCGAAGAGAAAGACGACGCGGAACGCATCGTCACCCGGTTGTTCGACTTCTGGATTGAGAATCCATCCGCCTTGCCGCACTATTACCAGGGCAAGGCGGAACAGGAGTCTCTACCGCGCGTCGTCTGCGACTACATCGCCGGCATGACCGACCACTACATCATGGAGCAGTACGAGAAACACTGCGGCGGGAAGTAGCTCCGCTTTGGGGTGCTCTGGTTTGGGTGCCCCATGCTCGCTGGTTTTGCGAGACATGGGAGGAGCTGTCACAACGGCGTCGTTGGAAATCAAGAAGCTGCACGGCAACGTTTTCCTGCCCCTAGTAAAATCAGCCACTTTTAGATCCTGGCCCTCGCTTCAAATAATATCAATAAGCTATCATCGCGCTGGCCACCTTTCCCGCCCCGCTGGCCAACTCGAACAGATGATTGGCCCCAAAGTACCTCCGAAGGGCAGACGTCGTTTCAGGGGCATCCTAGAGCCATTGGCGACGGTTTTTCGAAGGCGTACCAGGCCAATCGCTCCAGCGAGCGGGAACTCGGCAAAGCCGTTCCGCTGCTAACTCCTATGGAATCAATCCCGCCAAATTCGACTTCCTTTAAAATCAACTATTTCCCAAAGCGATAGACAGGGATTCCTACTTCGCCCCCGCCACCGCTGCCACCACATCGAACAGAATCCTGGGTCCCCGCCGCACCTCGTCCACCCGAATCCGCTCGTCGTTGCCGTGCTCCGTGTTGCCCTCGTCCTCGGTGGCGGTATAAGGATTGAAGCCATAGGCATCGATACCCTGCGGACGATAGCGCTGGTTTTCGGTGTATCCGCTGGTGATGTGCGGCACCACCGGGGTGCCGGGAAAATAATCTCCCGACACTTTGCGGATGGCCGCATACAAAGCCGTATTCGTAGGCGAGTAATTGGCCTCGCGGAACTCGTCGTTCATGGGTTCGATGGTCACATTCGGATCGTCCACCACGCTCCGCAGTTGCTCCAGCAACGCCTGGGGATTGCCCCCCGGAAGAATCCGCACATCCAGATTCGCCCAGGCTTCCGCCGGGATCACGTTGGTCTGCTCCGAGCCGCCCAGCATGGTGAGGGAAACGGTATCGCGCAGCAGGAAGTTCAACGACTCGTCCTTCTCGACACTCTGCTGAAACTTCTTATCTTCGATCGCCTTGCGGATGTTGCGATACTCTTTCGCGCGCTCGGGGGGTTCATAGGGTGCCATCTCGCGCAGAAACTCCTCCACCACCGGCAATGCCTTCAGCGGGGTTCGATAAGCGAGAATCCGCTCCAGGGCGCGCACCAGCCGATTGGGCGCGGAATCCGGAATGGGCCGGGAGGCGTGCCCCGGCCGGCCATGCGCAGTCACTTTCAGCCAGAACGTGGTTTTTTCCCCCACATCCACGCCCACGTATTTCACCCGGCCGTTCTCCAGCAGATTTTCGCCGCCTTCGTTGATCAGAAACTGCGCATTCTCCAGCAGATCGCGCTCATGCGCGATGAACCAATCGCTGCCCGAGCCTTCCGCCTCTTCATCCGCCACCGCCAGAAAAATAACGTCGCGATCGAGCGCGATCTTCTCGCGCTTCAGCATGACCATCACCATCAGTTGCGCCAGGCCTTCGTCTTTCATATCCTGCGCCCCCCGCCCCCAGAGCCAGCCTTCTCGGATCTCGCCGCTGAAGGGGGGAACTTTCCAGTGGGCCGGGTCGCTGGTGACCACATCCATGTGATTGAGCAGAATGATGGGCCGCCTGGCCTCGGCGGCGGTGTGCGGAATCCGCGCCCACAGGTCGCCGCGATCCGGGGCATACTCGAAGCTGCGGTTCTCGATGCCTTCGTCGTCAAGAATTTTCTTGTAGAAGGCTACCGCCCGCATCTCATGCCCCGGAGGATTGGTGGTGTCGATGCGCAGATACTGCTGCATCCAGTTCACCGCCAAATCCGAGTACTGCCGCAGATGGTCCGCCGAGATTGCAGAGGAGGCCATCGGAGACCCCGCGGTCGGGGATGAAACTTCTCCCCGGGGAGCGCCGGAATCACCCCGCGCATGGAGCGTCAAACTAAAGGCCGCCATCAGGAGCCCTATTTTTGAGATTGTCTCTAAGAGTAAGACTGTGTTTGATAAGAGTGGGTTGGATTGATGCGCCCTGCCGCCGACTCCGTGACGGTACCTGCCGCATGTGAAGGATGCCAAGTTTCTCTCCCGCGCAGTCTTCCGACTCCACGCAGTTTTTATATCAGGTTTGCCAAAATTACCGTGATCAATGTGGTAACGCCTATCCGAACCCTCAAGCAAGGCGGTATAATGCCTTGGCGCTCAAGAGTTTAGCAATTCAACCGAAAAGCCCGATTTGGCATCGAACCTGTAACAGAGAGCTGGGGCGCGGCTGGTTGGTGAGCGCCCCAATCTCAAATTCTGTGGATTTTGCAGTGGGGTGTGCGTCGCGTCAGCGCATGCCGGTGGTTTTCGGGGACGCAGTTTTAAAATCACGCAACGCGCCGCTAACGGGCGTGCTGGAGTGGAGCCTCAAACGCTCCCCCAAAAATGGAGGAAGTTCATCATGAAAGTTCGTCATCTCGCTACTTTGCCTCTGGCCGCGGTTCTGGCCTTTCCGGCCTTCGCGCAAACGTCATCTGCTGCCTCGAGCGATCAATCCAATACTTCAACTTCCACCCAGTCTTCCGACGGCATGAATGGAAGCGGCAAGCAGCCTTTGCAGGCGCCGGGCCGGGAAGGCTTCTGGGGCCGGGTGAATCCCTTCGCCCGCAAGAGTTATGTGAAGCGCCAAACCGATCCCATTCGCGACCGGGTCAATGAGCTCGATGAGCTGACCGCGGCCAACAGCAAGGCGATCCACGACGTCGATTCGCGCGCCCAGGCGGGCATCAAGATGGCATCCGACAAAGCCAACGAGGCCGACGAGCACGCCATCGACGCCGGCAACAAGGCCACCATGGCGCAGCAGAGCGCCCAGCAAGCCAGCACCCGCATTCAGACGGTCGAGACCGTGGTCGGCAACATCGACCAGTACAAGGCATCGAACCAGACCGAAATCCGCTTCAAGCCCGGCCAGACCATGCTGAGCAAGAACGCCAAGGACGCGCTCGATGAGATGGCCAATGGCGTCAAGGGCCAGCGCGGCTACATCATCGAAGTGCAGGGCTTCGCCTCCGGCAAGGGCCAGACCGCCATCACTAATTCGCAGAAGATGGCCGAGTCGGTGGTGCGCTACCTGGTGCTGAACAATGAGATTCCCGTCTACCGCATCTATCTGGTCGGCATGGGCAACGCGCCCGCACCCACCACGGACGAAAAAGGCAAGACGGTTCACCTCAGCGGCGGCCGGGTGGAAATCAGCCTGATGAAGAATGACCTGGAACAGCTCGCCTCAAGCGGCTCGCCGACTACCACCCCCGACCAGCAGCCGAAGTAACTACCGAGTACCGCGTACCAGCGAAAGCCCCTCACGAATGTGAGGGGCTTTTTAAAGTTGGGCGCGTTGCGAATCGTGCCTTCCTGCCCTACGGAATTGTGCCTAGCACCTCTCCGGCGGGTACTTCTAGGCCCGGCTCGGCATACCAACCTCCGCCGACACCCGACGAGAAAAAGCCGGACGCTGGGGTTTCGCCTTGAACGACGAAGTCCCAGAGGTCAAGGGAATCACTTCCCGCGCCCTCAGTGGGGGTGCTGGCCACCACCCAGTATTGAGTACCGCCCGTTACTGCAAGCGGCGAGAACTTCGCGACCGCAAGGGTGCAGCAGGTACCGAAGGTAGGAAGATTTTTTACCGTCTTCGGGCCTGCGAGAAGCGTTCCAGGAGCGCCGTTCGTACTTCCATAGATGCTGAGATTTACCCGGTTGGCTCCGCTGCCACCGTACTGTACTGCCACCTGTACCTGCGATACGCGCGAGTTAGTTGCGGGGGTGAACTGCATCGCCTCCCAATAGTAATAGCCGTCATTCCCCTCCACGTTCGGTCCCAGAACCACGTAGCCGTCAGAGTCGTCATAAAGGTCGGTCGCCGACGTGCCCAAATTGCTGTAGATCGTTTGCAACCCGGCCGGCACTTCTTCCCGCGGTACGTGGATCTCGGACCTCTCCGTGGTATGCACAATGCGCGTACGCGCCGCGGTCTGAGCGAAAAGCGTCAGATTGCAAAGCATGGCTAGGAATACAAGCAGGGAAGTCTTTCGCATGTTTTTCTCCTTCTTGCGCGGAGGTTCGTTTTTCAAACCTGGAATTTCCAACCTCGGCTTTGAGACCCCGGCGAATCGCGCCATCATACACCAGGCGTGAGCATTAAAACGTGAGAGTGGGCGACCCGGAAACTGGAGAGAGAGACGCCCGCTAGCCGGCGTGGTGGAAGTGATGCATTAGCAAGTGGGTGACGAAACCGGCGAGGAACCAGGCGGCGGCTTCCAGAATGCGCTTGAATCGGGGCGTCATCTTAAGAGAATACGCCCGGTCGCAGCCGCCCGCCAAGGCGCTGACGCGCGGCCTTCCAAAGGGTCTTGGTCCGCGCGGCGGTCAGTGCGGCTCTGTCATGTTGAGCGGAGGAGGAGCGACCAAAGGTAGATTCTCTGGAGTCGAAACATCCCTAAGTCAGCCCCCGCTATCCACGGGGGGACCAGCCACCAGTCTTTGGCGAGATCCCAGCCAGTGGAGCGGAGCACCCGATGCCGAGCATGCCGCCATGGGAGGGCCCGGCGCGTGGCAGCCGAAGGTTCATCCCCGAAAATTCACCGGGTCGATGCCCAGTTTGCTGAGCTTCGATTGCAGCGTGGTGCGCTTCAATCCCAGCCGGGCGGCCGCTCCCATGGGGCCCCCAAGTTTGCCCCCGCATTCGCGCAGCACGCGAAGGATGCGTGCGCGCTCGCCGTCACGGAGCGTCTCGCTCTTGCCGGGAATGTCCGTGGCCGCCAGTTCGCTGACCGGCACCTGCAAGACGTTGCCGGGCGAGAGGATTACCGACCGCTCCACAAAATTCTCCAGTTCGCGGATGTTTCCCGGCCAGCTCCACTGCACCAGCGCTTCCATGGTTTTCGCCGGGATGCTGGTGATGACTTTTCCCATTCGGGCCGAGCATTTGCGGACAAAGTGCTCCACCAGCAGCGGAATGTCCTCCCGGCGCTCGCGTAGCGCGGGCGTGCGGACGGGAAAAACATTCAGGCGGTAGTAGAGGTCGCTGCGAAACTCCTGGCGGTTCACGCTTTCCGCCAGGTCCCGGTTGGAGGCGGCCACCAGCCGGAAATTCACCTTCAAGGTTTGCGTGCCTCCCAGACGTTCGAACTCCTGATCCTGCAAGACGCGCAGCAGCTTGGGCTGGAGTTCCAGGCTGATCTCACCGATTTCATCCAGGAACAAAGTGCCCTGATCCGCCAGCTCCAGGCGGCCGATTTTCTTGGCGATGGCGCCGGTGAAGGCTCCTTTCTCATGGCCAAACAACTCGCTCTCCAGCAGGCCGGAGGGAATGGCGGCGCAATTCACCTTGATGAAGCTGGTATCCTTCCGCCGGCTCAGGCGGTGGATGGCGCGGGCCACCAGCTCTTTGCCGGTGCCCGTCTCGCCCATCACCAGCACGGTGGCGTCGCTGGGAGCCACCTTGGCCACCTTGTCCATCACGTGTTTCAAGGCGTTGCTTCGCCCGATGATCTCGCCGAAGCCCAGTTCGCTGTCGATGCTTTGTTCGAGGTAGAGCTTTTCCTCCGACAGTTTTTCCTTGGCCACTTTGAGCTCGTCGGCGACCTCCCGGAGATGGGTGACGTCCACGCAGGCGCAGTTCACCCCGGTGATCGCTCCTTTCGGGTCGCGCAGCGGCTCGACCGTGATATCGCAATAGTATTTCTTGCCCCGCGCCTCCAGGGAGAATTCCTGGCGGGTGGGCCGGCCCGTCTCTAACACCGGCTGCTTGATGGCGGTCATGACCGCCGCGGTTTCGGCTCCGAAGATCTGCTCGTCGGTCTTCCCCAGGTAATCCTGCTCGCTCCAACCTTCCTGCAGGTTGTACACCCAGGTGTAGCGCAAGTCGCGGTCCTGGTTGAAGACCTTGATGGGCGAGCCTGCCAGCGCGATGCGGAAGCGGCCCTCGCTCTGGAGCAGCTCCCCCTCCGTCCGCTTGAGGTCGGTCACGTCCATGGAAGCCGCCACCGCTCCGCGCGGCCTTCCCGTTTCGTCGAACAAGGGAACGACGTTGGCCACGGTCTCCCTGCGCGTGCCATCCTGCAGCAGGATGGTGAGGGGGCGCTGGCAGACCGCCCGGCCGGTGCAGGCGGCCTGCTGGATGGGCAGCAATTCGGGAGGAACCTCGATCCCGTTTTCCAGCACGCGAAACGCCGGCCGGTCGCCTTCCAGCGCGCTGCGTGAGATGTTCGATCCGGCGGGCACGCCCATCTGTTCGTAGGCCGCGCGATTGCCGGTAATCTGCATGCCTTCCGTGTCATGAGCAATGCAGACCGCAACCGGCACCACTTCCAACACCGTTTCCAACTCCCTGGACTTGGCGCGCTCCCGTGCTTCGCTCTCCCGCAATGCTGTTTCCGACCGCTTCTGCTCGGTGATGTCGCGCACGATGCAGGCGGCGCTATCCACCCCGTCGGCGCCCTCGACGGGGACGTAAGTCGCCGATAAATCCCTCTCGCCCAAAGTCGGGTAAGTCGATTTCAAATCGAAAGTCACCACCTTGCCCCGGAAACATTCGTCCAGCTTCTCTTTGACCACGGCCTCGAAGAAGCCCCAATGCGGAACCTCGCTCAGCAGGCGGCCAACCACCTGCTCTCGCTCCAGATTGCGATATGCCAGGCAGGCACGGTTCGCCAGGACGAACCGGTAATCGCGGTTCACCACCACGATCTGTTCCTCCACACTCTCCACCACCCGTTCGAACTCGCGCAGCCTCTCCTCGGCTTGATTGCGCTCCGTCAGGTCACGGGCCAAAACCACCAGGTAGCCCTTGTCCAACTGCACCCACCGAAGGCTGACCTCCACCGGAAACGTCGATCCATCTTTTCGCCGCCGAACCGTTCGCCTCACCAGGGAGGCGGACTTCCGCAACCCCTGTTTGATCTTCAGCATGGACTCCGGTGTGACGTTGGGGTCGATATCGAAAAACGCCAGCGCCAGCAACTCTTCCCGGCTGTAGCCCAGCGCCGAACACGCTTTTTCGTTGGCATCGAGATAGCGGCCCGTTTCGTAGTCCAGAACCTCGATGGCATCGCTGCTCTGGTCCAGCAGAACGCGGAAAAGGCGCAACTCCTGCAGCATGCGCTCCTGCTCCTGCGTCTTGTTCCGCAACTCTTCATTGCTGGTGCGCAGAGCCTTCTGCTCCAGGAGCACTTCGGTGATGTCATGCGCGATGCACCGCACCACTGGCGCCGGCACTCGCTGTGTGCGCAGCGTGCAGCGATACTCCCAGATGCGGCGCTCGCCGGAACGCGTCACGACCGTCATGAGGCCCCGGGACTCGCCCCTGCGCTGGATCTCCAACATGTATTTGTCGAATTGACTGCGGAATTCGGGATCAATCAGATCCCGCAAGGGAGTCTGTAGCATCTCCTCCGCGGTGTAACCGGTCAGGCGGGCAGGGGTGGGGTTGATGGAAAGGATTCGTCCCTGCAGGTCATGGACAGCCAGGACATCCTGGCTGTGTTCCACCAGATCCTGATACCAATCGTCGTGTTTGCGGAGCGCCCATCCAAAGGAGGTTAGTCCTGCGGCCTCGCTTCCGGCAATTCGGCGATCTCCTGGCCCAGGGCGCAAATTCATGGCTACTCCCGTGGTCTTTAAAGATCGGCACTGATCCCCAGGGCTCTGCTGGCTGGCCAGAAGACCGGAGGCCATGCCAAGCGTCGCTTGACGCCCCCACGTCCGATTGCGCGGTAGTGTAGCACGTCCGGCGGCCAAAGTGTTATCGCGGGCCGCTTTACCGACCACATAGGGACGCTGCGCGATACCACTCCGCCACGCTACCGGGTGGTTCAGAAAAGCTCTCACCAATGGCTCGATTCGCAACTCTTCACCGGGGAACGGATCGGGACTTCGTGCTATGGCTCGCTCACCGCGACTGATAGTCAGACGCGAGCTATATACCTATCTTCATAACGTGTGCGCCTCCATCAGTTTCGCGAAGTCTGGTGCGGCGTTCCTCAAACTTTGAATTACATATACGCGACTCCTCGATATCCTCGCCGCTTGGTCGTCAAGCTTATCCAGCACAAGCTGATCGCCCAGGTGATACTGATGAATGAGGAAGTCATCCGCCGTATGGCAGAGAAGCCCATATTCCTCCTAAGTAATCCTTCGGAAAGTGCTTTGTGTTCTGCGTAACCACGACATTGGCATGCGCCATGATCGCGGCTGCCAGCACAGGCCTGTCACCTTCGTCTGGAATACCCACGAGCGACCGCGCTAACGATTCTGGGACCGTGACCATCGCTTCCGGAAACGCCTTACGCATCTCCCCTCGCTTATGGAGCGTTTCTTTTGAGCTTTTCTTAAGCTTTCGTTCCATGGCGTTTGCCATTTCAGAAAGTATGTGTTCGCTCCAAAGTGGGCGATACATTGCTGGCTCTTCCGCTAACCTCAGCAGAAAATCGCAAAGTGCGGCTGGGACCAAAGCGCAAGCATCGAGCACCGCGGAGTATTCATCTTCCGGAGTGAAAATCATCTGGGACTTGGTCGTAATCGCCTTGACCGACTTGCCGTTTCGCTAGTTCGTCGAGGGTTTCATGGCGCATCAAATCCCGTTTCAGTTTGTAAGTCATAACATCGCGCGCAGAGATGCGTCGATGGGTGTCCACTAAATGAAAGGGAATTTCTCCTTTCTCCAGCAGCTTGACTAAGAACTGTCTGGACATTCCCAAGATCTTGCTGGCTTCCACCGTTGTTAGTTCGTGCCTGCTCTGCAAGATGGTCACGGAGTGACCAGCCCGCAAATCGGCTAGAAGTCGGAGCAGGAACGAGTACATGTTATTTGGCAAGATTTCAGTACTGCCATCTGGACCGATCAGCTTCGCCTCCGCATCGGGAAGCTTTTCATAAATACCGTTGATTTCCCGCTGTTCACGAGCAGAAATCGCGATATCAGCGGTTGCTTCGCCGCCAATCCCCATCGTTTTACCTCCCAGAGAGACAGTTAGAGTTCACAGGAATATCTGCCATGTATGCAACAAGAGATTGCATATAATGAGACACTTAATCTTAATTTATATGTGTTACGTTGACTTAGTGGCTGAAGCCATCCCCATCAGTTTGACCGTCTTCCCATCGCGCGGCTAAACTCGCTTCTCAGCGAGGCGAGCATCGAAGCTGTGCGAGGCCGGTCTTTGAAAACCAGAGGGCGGAAGCCCGCGAATTTTGCCAGGACTTACGCGGCTCCGACGTGCCCCACTTCCACGTTGGTTCAAGCATTTGTGAGTTTTTTCCGCGGCCTCTGAAGTCGTTAAGCCCTTGTGGATGAATTTCGCGCCCGAGGGCGGTCGGATGGGCGCTTAGGGAATCCATGCAAAACCCTTCAACTTCGCCGCCCGGACCACCATCGCCGCCGTTTGCCGCCCGCACCTCGATTTCCTTAATTTATATCCTTCTTCTGGCATGCATCTCGATTCACCTGTATCGCACTCCGAGCTACACCAACGACTCCTTGCAGTACATGGGAAACGCCCTGCTCATGGAGGAGACGGACCCGGTCAAACTGCACCGCAGAGTCTACGCGGAGCTTGACCGCGGCATGCCGGCGCCGGCTCGTGAGCACATGCTGGGGCTGGAAAACGGAGTGCCCGCGCCGCACTCCGCATCGCTTCGCGAACGCGCCCTCGATCCCTATCGATTTGCCGAGTGCCTTCCCTGGTTTGCGATTCGCCCCCTGTACAACCTTGCCCTGTATCTGCTTTCCAGGACCGGGTTGGGCCTGCTCCGCTCCAGCGTCTTCCTCTCCGCCGCTTCTCATTTCTTGCTGGGCGTTTTGCTATTCCGCTGGCTGATCCGCTATCTCGCCCCCTTCTCTGCTCTCGGCGTCGCTGTTCTGAGCATGATGAGTCCTCCGCTGATGGATTTGGGCCGGCAGAATACCTCCGACGCTCTCGCGTCGCTGATTGCGTTTTCCGCTTTGTACCTGATCTTTGAGAAGCAAAGACTGCTGCCGGGCATGGTTCTGTTGCTGGCATCCCTCTACTTCCGTACCGACTTTGTAGTATTGGCGGGCCCGGCCTTGCTGGCGCTTTGGCTGACGCGGAAAATCACGTTCTGGCAGGCAGGCTTGTTGTCCGGATTGGCGCTGGCATCCGTCTTCGCGATTAACCACTTCGGCGGGGATTACGGAATCCAGATGCTTTACTATCGAAACTTCGTGGACGCTCCCACCGCCCCGGCGGAAATCGTGGTTCATTTTTCATTCCACGAATATCTCGCCGCACTCCGCCATGGATTCACCCTGGTGAGCGGCAGCTTTTTCCTTCCATTCCTGCTATTGGGCACGGTCGGCACAGTACTTCGTTCCCGACTGCTGGCGGTCGCGGCCATCGCCACCACCTATGCCGTGCTCCATTTCGTCGTTCTGCCGAACTGGGATGAACGCTGGTTTGGCGTGTTTTATCTCGCCATGGTTTTGTGCGCGGCCAGCGCCGGTCGCCGCGATGCCGGCGACAGCCATCCCTTGCAGGGGAAAATTTTCGCGTGAGCTTGTGAGATCGCCGCCCCCTCACAGCATCATCTTGAGAAGCAGCCCGATGGCAATCGCCGTCGCGCCCAGTGCGGCGTTGTATTCCCTGTGCCGCAGGTATAAATTCCAGGAGAATTCCGCCTCGTTTTGCTTTTGAGTTTTTCCATACGGCAGCACTCGCGGCAGCATTCTGGGCACGTGGGCGGCGTACTGCTCGAACTCAGGAAAATTCTGCCGCAGGAAGACTTCTTCATCGCGGATTACAGGAAGATAGATGGCGACGAACATCGCGACCAGCGCTGCGCCCACCCACAAACTGCGCGCCGCCACGGCAAATCCGACTCCGATCAGCAGCGATCCCAGGTAGAGAGGATTTCGCGTATGCGCGTAGGGACCGGAGGTCGCCAGAGCTTCGTTCTTGCGCACATGGCCGGAGGCCAGCGCGCGAATCAGCAGCCCCGGTAGAACCAGGATCGCGCCCAGCCCCATGGCTCGCGCCGTGGGCCGCGCCAGCCAGAAATATAGCAACGCCAACAGAAATCCCAGCGGCACCCGAATCCGTCGCGCGACTTTTGCCCACTGCGCCATGCTCTGTGCGGTAACGAAAATATGTTCTTAAGGCTGCTGGAGTCGTGCGTCAAACAGATCGACACTTACAATTGGCCGGTTTCCCCCGTGGTCCTCGGGATTCCTGTGGTTCAAGTCTTTGACCTCCCCGGGGACATTACGGATCATGCGAAATATTTAACGATCACGATCTGCGACGCACTACGCTACCGGCCATCTCCGCTCAGCAGCCTGTCCGCCGCCGCCAACACCGCCTCGCCGCCAATCCCCAGCATTCCGTCGTCCGCCGCCGCCCGCCTCGCATAAGTGGTCACACTCTCCGCGTTGCGCAGTACGATGCTTCGCGTGCCGTAAGGGCCATTACGCGCCGGGTCGGTCGGCCCATAAATCCCCACCACCGGAATGCGCAGCGCCGCCGCCAGATGCAACGGCCCGGTATCGCCGCCCACCAGCAGCCGTGAACGCCGGGTCAAGGCAATCAATTCGGTGATGCTGCAACGAATGGCCTGGGCTGCTCCGCCGCTCGCCGCCTCCACCGCCCGCACCAATCCTTCTTCGCCCGGCCCCAGGTTCAGAATCGACGCCAAGCCTCGTTCGGCCAATCCGCGGGCAACTTCGCCGTAGCGTTCGGCCGGCCATCGCTTCGCTCCCCAGCCCGCGCCCGGATTCAAGATTGCGAAGTCGCCCACCTCGCGCGCGGAAAGTTGCTGCTGAATCCGATTTTCCGCCTCCGGGTCCCGGGGCAGATCACAGGGCCCGTCATAAGTGAGATCGCGGTCCATGTCCGCCGGCCCGGCTGCCCTGGCCTCTCCCGCGACCGCCTTCGCGATCGAAAGATTCTGTTCGATCACGTGCCGTCCTTGCCCCAGCACCCTCCTCGTATACCAAAGGCTGGCGGGAGATTCCCGCGGCTCCGCCGCTCCGTACACGGCCGCCGCTCCCGACCACCGCGCCAGCACCGCCGACCGTATCGCCCCCTGCAAATCGATCGCGGCATCGTAACCGGCGTCGCGTACGTCATTCCACACTTTGGCGATCTCCGCCAGAGTCGAGAGCGAAGAAAGAGACCTTCCCCACGCCTTCAAATTTACCGTGTGAACTTCATCCACCAGCGGCCGCGCCGCCCATGGCCGCCCCCGCCGCGCCGCCCCCGCCGCGCATAAAAGCTCCGCCCAGCGCTCTTCGATCAACCAGCCCAGGTATGCCCCGGGAAAAGCCGATCGCAGAAATCGAGCGGCGGGCAAAGTATGAATCACGTCGCCCATGGCGCTAAGCCGCACAATCAGCAGCCGCTCGAACTTTTTTTTCGCAGGGAGCGTGGAACCCCATGACGGTGGCGGGAGGCTCACGGCCGCCTCGGCGCGAGCCGCGAGCGGATCATCTGGCTGGTGGAATGATTCTTGGTATCGCCCACAATGGCCACCCGCCCGCCGACCTCCGCCATCGCATCCCGCTCCGGCACGGTCTCTTCCGTGTAGTCGGTGCCTTTGGCTTGAATGTCGGGACGTATCTCCCGTATCAACCCTCGTACGTCGAGTTCCGGAAAAATGATCACACCGTCGACATCTTCCAGCGCCGCCACAATCTCAGCCCGCTCTTCGGCCGGCATGATCGGCCGTCCTTCGCCCTTCAGCGCTCGCACCGACTCGTCGGAATTGATCGCCACAATCAACTTGCCCCCCAACCTCTTCGCGCCGCCCAGATACCGCACGTGGCCGACATGAAGAAGATCGAAGTTTCCATTGGCCAGGACGATGCTCTCCCCCGCCCGCCGCCAGCGCTCCACCTGCTCGCGGAGATTCCCTCGCGTAAATGTTTTCCCGTTTTTCAATAAATTCAAGAGAGTTTTCGATCGAGGAGCTCGATCCATAAGCACTCGATCAATGCGGCCTCGTGGCCGGCGGCGCCTGTTCCAGCGCCCGCAGCAGTTCTTCCCGTGAAACCGTGGCCGTGCCTCGCTTCATCACCACAATTCCGCCCGCGTAATTCGCCAGCTGCGCCGCTTCCTCCGTGCTCGCTCCGGCGGCCAGCGCGGCGGTGAACGCCGCAATCACCGTGTCCCCCGCTCCCGTCACGTCCGCGATTTCATCCGATCCAAAAATCGGAATGTCGATCGGCTTCCGTTCTCGTTCGAACGCCACCATGCCATCGCGTCCCCGCGTAATCAGCAGGGATTGCAGTTTCATGCGCTCCATCACGATGTTTCCCGCCAGCCGAACCTTCTCCCAGTCTTGTCCAATGGCCACGCCCAGCGCCGCTTCCACCTCGGCTTCGTTGGGAGTCGCCGCCGTCACCCCGGTAAACTCCAGCAGGCGGTAGCGTGAATCCAGAATCAACGGCGTCAACCCGCCCCTTCGCCGGTCGGGCTGCCGCAGCGCGTTCACAATCGCCGGACTCGCCGATCCATACCCATAATCGGAAACCAGCAGCGCATCCGAAGCCCGCAAATACTCCCGCGCCGCCAAAAACAACTCCCGCGTCAAATGCCGGTTGGGGGGATTCTCCGGCTCCCGGTCCACGCGCACCACCTGCTGCCGCGCGTTGTGCGTCATGCCCGCCAGAATCCGCGTCTTCGTCACCGTGGCATAACTTTTTTCCCTCAGCATTCCGCTGATCGGAATCCGCTTGTGCCGGAAAAATTTCCGCAGCATCCGTCCCGGTTCGTCCTCGCCCACCGCGCCTACCGGCAGTACATTCACTCCCAATTCCGCCAGATTGTTCACCGCATTCGCGCCGCCCCCCGGCACCACCGTTCTTTCGCGATGCTTCAGAATGAGCACCGGAGCCTCCCGCGACACCCGCGAGATTTCCCCATACACAAACTCGTCGGCCACCATATCTCCCAGCACCGTGATCGTGGCCTTGGGGAAGGCCTCCACGATCCGGCGCAGCCGCTCGGGCTCTTTCAGATGTCTCGTCATTCGAAAGTCGTTGGTAGTTGTTCGCTGGTCGTTATTCTTTGTCCACTGGCGATCATTGGTCGTTGATGGTTGGCCAAGTGCGCCGCCAGCGGCTAACGACTAACGACTAACGGCTAACCGCCAACGACTGATGACCAGCGACACCTCTCCGCCTGCGGCATTTTCTCACGTTCGCCGCCGCCTCTTCTCAATCGCGAGCAGCATGGTATCCACAGCGTTATCCGCATCTGACAGTTCCATGGTCACCGGGATGATGGCCAGCGGTGCCAATCCATCCAGGAAACCGCTCAGGTTGACCGCGTCTTTCTCCGTCGTTACAAAGCCTCCGGCCCCGGCGCGCCGCCGCAGCTCCAGCAGCTCGCGAACGTCTTTCTCGGTGTAAGCGTGATGATCGCGAAAGAACGCCTCCGCGGCGGTTTCAATCCCCGCATTTCGCAGCTGCGCCAGAAAATTTCTGGGACGCGCAATGCCGCAGAACACCACCGGGCGTGGCGGGATGTTTTTCGTTACGATTCCGCGCCGCACCCGCCACACATGCTTGCCCGCCACATTGAAGGACTCCGCCGCCGCTCCGCCGCTCAGCACCACCGCATCCGCCCGGCGCAGCGCCCCCAATTCCTCCCGCAATCTGCCTCCGGGCAACAAGCGATCCCGGGCGTCCTCCGGAGTCACTAGCACAATGTCAAAATCCCTCGCCAGGCCGCGATGCTGAAACCCGTCGTCCAGCAAATGCATCTGCGGGCCAAATCGCGTCTCCGCCAACCGCCCCGCCGCATGGCGATCCTCGCCCACCACCACCGGTACTTTCAATCGCCGCGCCATCAAAAGCGGCTCGTCCCCGAACTCTCCCGGCGACCCCGCCGCGTCCACCTCCAGGACTCCGCGCGTCTTCCGCCCATAGCCCCGCGAAAGCACATCAAACGGTATCCCGCGCCCCCGGAGCACCGTTCCGAGCAGGATGACGAAAGGAGTTTTTCCCGACCCTCCCGCCGATAGATTCCCTATGCTGATAACCGGCCCCTGCAGTCGGCGCTCGGGCAGCCACCCGCGATCGTAGAGTCCGTTCCGCGCCGCCACCGCGGAGCCGTACAGGGCCGCCGCCAAGTCGATTCTCATGGCCTCGCCAGCAGTTCCTGCAATTCGTCCGCGGTTCGCGCCGTGGCTCCCATCTGCGATCGCATCGCCTCCAGAGCCCGCTGCCCCAGAGCTTTCCTCTTCCCGTCATCCGCCAGCAGCTCCAGCAATACCAGGGGCAACTCCGCCGGACCGACAATCCGCACCGCTTCCCGGCTATGAAACAAGCTCACGATCTCGCGAAAGTTTTCCGTGTGATTCCCCACCACCGTGGCCACGCCATACATCGCCGGCTCGATGATATTGTGCCCTCCACGCGGCACCAGGCTGCCGCCCACAAATGCCACGTCCGCCAGGCCATACATCGCTGCCAGTTCGCCAATCGAATCCAGCAAGAGCACGGCTCCCGCCAAAACCTCTCCATTCCAAGCCGACCGCCGACTAAAGCGGATCGACATCTCCTCCAGCAGCGCCGCGACCTCGCCAAATCTCTCCGGATGCCTCGGCCCCAGCACCATCACCGCCCGGGGATGAGCCACCAGCAGATTCTCAAAAGCTTTGAGCAGCAGCGTCTCTTCCCCCTCCATCGTGCTCCCGCAAACCAGCACCGGCCCCGCGCCGCTCTCGGTCAGCGACTTCCGCAAACCGTTCACAATCGCCGGCGCGCCTGGCGCCGGGATATCGAATTTCAAATTTCCCGCCACCCGCACCCGATCTTCCATCGCGCCAATATCCCGCAGCCGCGCCGCATCCTGCGCCGTTTGCGCCAGGAACAACTCCACATTCTTCAGCATCCCGCCAAGCCATCTCCGCGCTCGCCGATATCCCGGCCACGACCGGTCCGAGATCCGCGCATTCACCACCGCCACCCGCGCCCCGCTGCCCTTCGCCAGCCGCAGGAAATTCGGCCAGAATTCGGTCTCCGCCATCACCACCAGCCGCGGCCGCAACTTGCGCAAATAGGGCCGGATCGCGAATCCAAAATCCATGGGGAAATAAAATACATTTTCTTCGCCAAACCTCTTCCGCGCCAGAGCCTGCCCCGTATCGGTGGTGGTCGAAATAAAAGTCTTGTGTCCCGGCAATCTTTCCTGCAGCTCCCCCACCAGGCCGGCCACCGCCAGCACCTCTCCCACGGATACCGCATGAATCCAGATCACCCCATCACTCTCATTCGGCAAATGCAGGCGCGCCGGAATCTGCCCCAGTCGCTCGCCCAGTCCCTTGCGGTACTTCCCGTGCCGCGCCATCTGGTAGAGCCAATACGGCAAGCTCAACAGCATCGCCACTCCCAGCGCCACGCTGTAAATCCAGTTATAAAAAGAAGAGATCAATGCGAGCCATTCTAACCAACAAAGCCTTGCCCTGTGATCCCCGGTGCCCCCTGGGGTGAAGATTTTGACTTCGTATCTGCAATCCGTAATTTGACGACGCACTATAATCGCCCCATGCAGCCATCCCGCCATTCACCCTTGCTAAAGATTCTCGCGGTCTCAGTGCTGCTCACCTTCCCGCGGTCGCTCCCCGCCAAAGACTTCACCAAGCCCTCCGCCCAGCCCGCGAAATCCTATTCCTTCCATGACGACCACACCGCCGACAAAGTCGCCATCGCCGCCGACCCCTACAACACCCGCGACAAAGCCAAAATCTTCAACCTCAATTATGCCGAGCACGACATTCTCCCCATCTTTCTCGTCATCACCAATGACGGCGACCGTCCCATCTCCCTCGCCAGCCTGCGGATCACGCTGACCACCGCCGGCCGCGCCAAACTCACCCCCGCCTCTGCCGACGATATCCTCCGCCGCTTCTCCAACCCCCACCAAACCACGCCGCTGCCCATCCCCATCCCGCAGAAGAAAGTAAAAAGCGGCCTCAACCAAAAAGACCGCGACGAAATCGCCACCGCCCAATTCGCCGCTAGAGCCGTCGAGCCTCACACCACCCAATCCGGCTTCCTCTTCTTCGACATCGCCGATCTCACCGACCCCCTCGAAGGCGCACACCTCTACGTGGAAGGCGTAAACGACGCGGCAGGGACGGAGTTGATGTATTTTGAGATTGCGCTGGAGAAGTGACCCATGCGGTGAAGGCCCCGAAACCCATTGACAAACCCTCCTTCCGACGGGCATTATTGCGCCCCAACAGGTTTGGCGCGTTCCGCCCGCCTCGGTCATTCAGCGAGCCACGCTGCCGTTCCTAGCTTCACCCGATCCATTTTTTGAGCCGAGGTCCGGATCGCGGCAGCGATGCCATAAGGAGGGGGCTATGCATCCACTTAGAAAGCAAGTCATCTGGGCCATTCTGCCCGGCATCCTGTGGGTAATTCCTGCCGCCGCCCACGCCTCCACTTTCAAGGACGCGCAGAAACAACTGGAAACCCTGCTTCTCGGCAAGGACGTGAAAGCCCTGGTCGATTTGCCGGCCTACAAAGAGGGCGTGGACGTCTATTACTTGCCGCCCTCAAACAAGCGCTCCGACGAGCGCGGCCTCGACCTCGGTGAAATGACCAAATTGCTCAAGGACAAGGGCGTCGGCGTGGAGCGGGACGAATGGGTCACCATCACCAACGTCAAAATCGATAGCGACAAGGTGGAGGTCCACCTGGAGGGCGGCGGCGAAGGCCGCCGGGGCAGCAACCATGCCAACAAAGTCGGCGCATCCTATAAGCGGGCCGGCGGTTCCCGCCTTAACCTCAGATATCAGAAAGATCGCAGCGACACTGACATCGCTCCCCAAAACATTCTGCGCTTCATGTCCCGCCTACTGGACGTAAGCCGAATCGAGCAGAAGATCGAGGAAAAACAAATGCCTCCCGAGCTTCGCGCTGCCATTGAAGCCCATACCGTGGTGGAGAACATGACCTACGAAATGGTCCTGATGAGCTTCGGCGATCCTGACCAGAAAAAGGTCGACGACAGCAACGATATGCATCTCCGTGAAACCTGGTTCTACCTGAAGAACGGCCACCGCTGGGTCGTCCGCTTCGAGGACGGCAAGGTAGCTAAGACCCAGGTTTTTTGATGAGAAAAGTAATGACCAGCCTCACTGCCCATCGCCGAACACAGACCTTCTTAGGAAGGGAGCAAGCAACAATCCGCAGACGCTTCTGATTGGCCGAATCACCCTGCTGCATTGAATTCCTCCCGCAGCGGCAAAAATGGCCCAGTCCGCGGGGCAATCGGTCAAGCAAGAAGGTCTGACAAGAGGATAGGCAAAAGTGCGGTTCGCCGTTCCAGTCAAGGCTCGGCCAGCCTAATTCACTCCCCCGCCAGCAAAACCTCCGGATGCCTCGCCGAACGATGCAGCCGCTCGGTAAAGACCTTCGAGTCGATGTATACCACGCAGTGGTATATCTGACTCGGTGGTAGTTCTGCTGAAATTTTCCCTTGACGCGGCTTCCCAGAGCTGCAATCCTATTCCTGCACGCATTAGCTCCTTGACAATCGGATAGCAGTTGGCTAACTGTAGCAAACACAAGATTTTGCGAAAGATCTCATTGAATTTCCGGCCATTCCCCACGACCAACCACCTAAGTTCTTTCTTTGGAATATTTTACAATCAACCCCTTTATCTTCAATATTTTGGCCAGATTCGCCGCATGGCAAGTCGCTCAACTGATTGATTCCAGATAATTTATAACTTTGATCCGCAAAATTTTTCAATCCTGATTCGATCTGCCCGACCCAAGCCAACGATCAACGATCAACGAGGAACGACCAACGACCAAACCACGCCTCCCTTATAATTTCCACACATGCCGACGCTAGCCCCCACCACCTACGAGCCCGTCATCGGCCTTGAAGTCCACGTCCAACTCCTCACCGAGTCGAAGATCTTCTGCTCCTGCTCCACGCGCTTCGGCGCGGCGCCCAACACTAACGTTTGCCCCGTCTGCCTCGGCATGCCCGGCGCCCTGCCGGTCCTGAATCGCAAGGCCGTCGAGTTCGCCGCGCTGGCCGCCATGGCGCTGAATTGCCGCATCAACCAGACGTCCATCTTCGCCCGCAAAAACTACTTCTACCCCGACCTGCCCAAGGGCTACCAGATTTCGCAATACGACAAGCCCCTGGCCGAGCACGGCTATATCGAACTGGCGGGCAGCAGTCGCGGCGAAAAGAAGCGCATCGGTATCACCCGCGTCCATCTTGAGGAGGACGCGGGAAAGAGCCTCCACGAAGGCTTTTCCGACTCCGACCAAAAGACCGCCATCGACCTCAACCGCGCCGGCACGCCGCTCATCGAGATCGTCAGCGAGCCCGAACTCTCCACCCCCGACGAAGCCCACGAATACCTCACCCGCCTCAAGGAGATTGTGCTCTACACCGGGGTCAGCGACTGCAACATGGAGGAAGGTTCGCTCCGCTGCGACGCCAACGTGAGCGTGCGCCCCATCGGGCAGAAGGAACTCGGCACCAAAGTCGAGATCAAAAACGTGAACTCCTTCCGCTTCATCCGCGAGGCGCTGATCTATGAGATCGCCCGCCAGATCGAGGTTCTCGACTCCGGGGGCAACATTATCCAGGAGACCCGGCTCTACAACTCCCACGAAGGCAAGACCTACGGCATGCGATCGAAGGAGCAGGCCCACGACTACCGCTATTTTCCCGAGCCCGATCTATTGCCGCTGGTAGTCGACCAGAAATGGAAAGCCGGGATCGCCAGGACTTTGCCGGAACTCCCTGAAGCCCGCCGGACGAGACTTGTCCAGGATTACCTCATCACGGAGTACGACGCGCAGGTGCTCACCGCTTCGAAATCGCTGGCCGATCAGTTCGAGTCCGCGGCCAAAGCGGCAAAGAATCCCAAGCGTGTCGCCAACCTGGTGCAAAGTGAACTGATGGGCCGGCTCAAGGCCAGGAGCGTGGAGATTGGCCAGTCCCCAATTTCGATGCAAGGCGTCGCCGCCTCCGCCGACCTGGTGGAGAGCGGCGCTATCTCCGGCAAGATGCTCAAGGATCTCTACGACCTGTGCTTCGAGCGCAACCTGGACTTCCCCGCGGTTTATGAAGCCGAAGGCCGCCCCCAGCAGTCGAGCGACACCTCCGCCCTCGAGAAGATCATCGACGAGGTCATCGCATCGAGCCCGAAGCAACTCGAACAATACCGCGCGGGAAAAAAAACCATGCTGGGATTTTTCGTAGGCCAGGTGATGAAGGCCTCGAACGGCCAGGCCAATCCGCAGGTGGTGAACTCGCTGCTCGCCAAAAAGCTGGATTATTAGGTGCGTCCGTCCGGCCCCGGAAATGTGACCGAAGTATCATCGAGTGCTTGTGCCTTCCGCAATCTGCGTCCTGGCGTGTTCTAACCCTAAGATCCCACCAGGACCTTCTTGTCGAAGGTTGACCCGTCAGAGAACTCTTGATGAAGCTGAAGCTCGACCGTCTCATCAGCATTGCGACTCTCGTGGCCTCGCTGGTAGCCATCTTTCTGGTGTTGAAGAAGCCCGCGCCGGTGGCGCCGCCGCAAGCGCCCGCTGCGATTGCCGCTCACGCCCAAGCCTTCGATCAGAAGATGGAGCAATTCGAGCGGGCGGCGCGGGAGACCGCGCCTTCGTCTTCGGCGTCCTCCTCCGCTGCGTCCAGTCCAATGGACACGACCTCAACTTCAGCGGGCCCAGATACCGGCGCTTCTGCGACGCCGCCGAAGGCGGAGGTACACCTGAACTCCGACGAAGTGGGTGCGGCGCTTGCCCAGTCACTGCGTAACGCGGGAGCCGGCGCTTTGGGCGCGACGGATGGCGAACTCTCGCCGAACTCCAACCTTGGAAACGGTGAACCTTCGATTAAGGATCAGCAGGTGAACTTCGAGGGCGACCTGGTGCACGGCCAATTCCTGACGGAAATTGGCGGCAAAGATGTCTGGGTCACGGTCTCCGGCCATCTCGGATCCAGCAATGGCTACGCAACGTTCGATCCCACCGAATTCAAGGTGGGGGACCTGAACGTGCCGGTATCGCTGGTGAATCCCGCGCTGCAAAAGAAACTCGCCGAGCAGCAGGACCGCCTGAAACTGCCCGAGAATGTGGGCGGGCTCAAGGTGGAAAAGGGCGAACTGGTGTTGCAGCAGAAGTGACCCATTCTCGTCCGGGCTCCGCCAGTCTTGATCTGGAGCTCAGCCGGCGCTTGCCGGCAGGGCGTTTCCAGCCGCCACCTTGGCATACCAGCGGCCCGATTCTTTGAGGGTACGCTGCTGGGTTTTGAAATCCACGTAGGCCAATCCAAAGCGCTGGCCAAAGCCTTCCGCCCACTCGAAGTTATCCAGCAGGCTCCAGGCGTGGTAGCCGCGGACATCGGCGCCACCGGCAATGGCCTGGGCCAGCGCCCGCAAGTATTGCCGGTGATATTCGATACGGCGCGTATCGTCGATCACTCCCCGAGAATCGGGCCGATCGTCATAGGCGCAGCCGCTCTCGGTGATTTCCAGGATGGGGCGGTTGTAGTCGCGGGTAATGCGCGCAACCATTTCATACAAGGCCTGGGGCCAGACCTCCCAACCCATGGTGGTCCTCGGTTCTTGCGGACCTCCGGCCATGTTGACCGGAAACAACCAATTCTGCGAATGGGAAATCCGCTGCAGCATGTTGGGCGCCGATGCGATCGTCCGGTAATAAAGATTGATGCCGAGGAAGTCGAGAGGAGCGCGCATGCTCTCCCGATCGCCCGACTTTATCTTCATGAGAGTTTCCGGCAACAACGTGAACGCATCCGGATAACGACCGTTGAGCGCAGGCTCCAGGAACCAGAGGTTGGTGATGGCGTGAGCGCGCTCGGCGGCCAGTTTGTCTTCCTCGGAATTCGAGGCCGGCTCGCAAGGCGACATGCTGAAGGCGGTTCCCACCCGTGCCCCGGGCAAGGTTGCCTTCAGCGCCCGAAAACCGGCGCCCTGCGCCAGATTGACGGTGTGGGTTGCGCGCAGAAAATCGACAAGGCAATGGCGCCCGGGGGCGAGCTCGCCTTGCAGATAACCGCGGTAAGTGAACGCGGCGGGCTCGTTGAAGAGCAGCCAGTCGGAAACGCGGTCGCCCAGAGCGCGACCCGCCAGTTGCACATAGTCGGCAAAGCGCGACGCAGTGTCGCGATTGGGCCAGCCGCCGGCGTCTTCCAGAGCCTGCGGCAAATCCCAATGGTAGAGGGTGACGAGTGGCCGTATCCGAGCTTCCAGAAGGCCATCCACGAGGCGGTTGTAATAATCCATTCCCCTTGAATTTGCCGCCCCAGCCCCGGCGGGCTGGACCCTCGGCCAGGAAATCGAAAAGCGGTAGCTATTGAGATTCATCGCCCGCATGAGCGCCAGGTCTTCCCGCCAGCGATGGTAGGAATCGCAAGCCACATCCCCTGTGTCGCCGTTCCTGATTTTGCCCGGGGTATGCGCGAAGCGGTCCCAGATGGATTCACCCTTGCCATCGGCCTTCCATGCGCCTTCAATCTGATAGGCCGCGGTCGCAGCGCCCCAGAAGAAGTTCCTGGGGAAGGGAAGATCGGAGGAAACATCGAGCTGGGTGGTGGAAATGTTGGAGGGTGGCAGGGTGCCGGAGGTTCGCGCAGCGTTTGAGGCGGTGCAAGCTGAGAACACCCCAGCGGGCAGCCCGGCGGCCATGCCGGCAGCGGCGGTGGAGCGGGCGAACTGGCGGCGGGTCATCGGCAAAGTCCGGCGCAGCTCCTGGGAAACCGAGATTGGCGAACCGGGATGGGCAGTGCCAGGGAACTCATGATTGGATGATGAGGCACGGTCCATTATTCTAAACTGTAATTCGAAAGAGCAGAGGAAGGGCTTTACGAGCATCCTCGCGAGGACGGGAACATGAATGCAGTGGTCAGCGCTGGAGTTGGCATTACGCGCATCGCGCAGATTGCGGTCAATATCAAGGATTTGGAGCGCGCCACCTCCTTCTATCAGGACCAACTTGGGCTAAAGCTTCTATTCAAGGCTCATCCGGCGATGGCATTTTTCGAGTGTGGAGGAGTGCGGCTGATGTTGAGCCGGCCGGAGAAGCCGGAGTTCGATCATCCCGGTTCGATTCTGTATTTGTCCGTGCCGGACATTCAGGCGGCTTATGGGCAGATGAAAAAAAGCGGGGTAAGCTTTGAAGACGAGCCGCACCTGATCGCGAAAATGCCGATCCACGACTTGTGGATGACGTTCTTCCGCGACTCGGAGGGAAATCTGCTGGCGCTGCTGAGCGAAGTGTCTAATTAGGGCAATTATATCCTTGACACATATGTTAATTTAGGCTATAGTTGTCTTCATGGACGCACCGAATAGCCTGAAAGAAGCGATTGTTTACTTCTCCGACCCTGACCGCGCCTTCGAGTATGCCAAGAAGCTGCGCTGGCCCGATGGCAAGGTCGTTTGCCCGCGTTGCGGCAAGGCCAAGCACTCTTTCATCAAGACTCGCCGCATCTGGTTTTGCTACGAGTGCAAGAAGCAATTCACCTTGAAACTGGGAACGGTTTTCGAGGACTCGCCCCTTGGACTCGATAAGTGGATGACAGGCTTTTGGCTGCTGG
>Ga0181534_10000305_pt1 | contig 35410 bp, 25 predicted proteins | sample PEATcosm2014_Bin_37_FD_119758 | JGI IMG/M metagenome (GOLD analysis project Ga0181534, IMG submission 119758) | Peatland microbial communities from MTU Mesocosm Facility, Houghton, MI, USA - PEATcosm2014_Bin17_10_metaG | ecosystem: Environmental > Terrestrial > Soil > Wetlands > Peat | place...
CAGGCCGATCAGGGCGGCCGGCAGGGTGGGGTCCACTTCCAGCGCCTGGCGGTACAGTTGTTCGGCCTCCACAAAGCGGCCGGCCGAGCGCTCTACCGTGCCCAGCCCCGCCAGGGCTGGTGCGAACCGCGGGTTGGCTTTCAGGACCTTGTCGAACTCGGTCCGGGCTTTCTCCAGCAGACTCTGGCGCGACAGCGCTTCGCCCAGGTGCGTGCGGATCAGAGGATCCGTCTGTTGGATTTGCGCGGCGCGTCTGAAGAAGTTCTCCGCATCGGCATAACGGCCCATGGCCAGGCGCAGGTTGCCCATGTTGAACATGGCTTCGGCATTTTTGGGACCGAGCGCGAGTGCCGTGTGGAGCTCGCGGCGCGCTTCCTCCAAACGCCCCATCCGCGTCAGCGTGGCACCCAGATTGTTGAATCCCGCGAAGTCCTTGGGACGCGCGGCCGTGTACTCCTGGTAGAGCGCGACCGCCTCGAGGAAGGCGCCGCGGGCGACAGACTCGCCTGCTCGTTGGAATAGCGAATCGAGCGATTTTCGACTGACGGGCTTGCGGATGCCGCCCTGCGGGGGAGCGACCGGGATGGGTGCCGCCGCAGCCGGCCCCATCGAGCTCATGTTGATGAGCAGTGTTTGAGTTATGTCGTGCGCCGTCTCGACCGTCACGCCTTTCTCGAGCAGCCGCCACTTGAAGGCGTTCGCAAAGCGCACCCGCTTGTAAAAACTGAGTTTGAGGCCACGCAACTCCTGCGTGGCGTCCTTCAGGAACGAGTCAGCGAGAGCCGCGCCCGCATCCGCCGCGTCTTTTGCCTTGAGCCAGGAAAACAGCATGCTCTGGATAATATATGGCAAAGCACCTGTCTCAGTGAACGAGGTCTCACGCGGCGCCGCGGAAACATTAACATTCGTTCATGAGGAACAACATGTTATACAAGACCGGGGCTAAAGTCGGTCCGTGCGTAGCTGTCTGGCAACAGCGTCCGCGTGTTGGTCAGTAAGACCTTAGGCCTGCTTCAGATGTGTCAGCGGGGCCACCCACTGCGGGTAGTGCAGCGAGCGGCCCACTGAGTCGCCGTGCAATGGCAACTGCAGACAGCGCTCATCCAACCCCAGGCCGAGGAAGTCGAGCATCCGGCGGGTGACCGGCTCGCGGTTGGCGACGAGCTCTTCATATGTCACATCTAGAATCGCTCCAGGCGGCAACACCGCCCGCCAGTGAGTGATCAGACGGGTGCGCTCGGCGTGGTAGGCGGCGAGGTCATGCAGATCAAACGCGAAATTCTGCGAGCCCGAGAACGGCTGGAAATAACTCGACAGGCAGGCGTCGCGTGGATCCCGCCGCATGAAGATGAAACGAGCATCCGGCAGCACCGAATGAATGAGACCCACATAGTCGGCGTTGCCGGGGACCGCATCGACCACTGCGTCCGCAGCAGGGCTGAGGCGCTTGATCGCGGCAACATACTCGGCAGCGAGTTTCTTGCGGGCGTTCTCGGAAAGGACTTTGCGGCGCACACGGCTGTCGTCACCGCGAGCCGTCACGTTCCAGAAGTCCAACTCACCAACGCTCGTGACCTCCGGATGCGAGCTCAGAAGCTGTCCGGCCAGTGACACACCCGAACGTGGCATGCCGATCACAAAGACATGGCGCAATGCTGAGCTGTCGTTGATCCGTGCGCTGGCGAGTGAGTCCGCCGTATACGCGCTGGTCAAATCATCGACAAATCCGGCATACGCCTGCGCGTCGAATGGCGTTGCCAATGGTTTCAACAACGTGTTGGCACGCTGGAAGCTGGTCAGCGCCTGGGAATACTGACCGACGTCATCGTGGTATTTGCCCAGGGCGTAGCGCAATGCGGCTTCTTCTGACGGCGACTTGGTACTGGCCGCCAGCTGTTCGGCGTTTTGCAGCCATTTCGAGTCCGCCTTGGTCATGCGGCGCAGGCTGGGAATGGCGGCCCAGGCGCGGATCAGATGTGGATCGGCCTGCACGGCACGCCACAGGAGCGCCTCACTCTCGGCGTAGCGCCCATTGGCGCGCTCGAGCAAGCCCATGCCGCACAACGCGCCGGCATGCTCGGGTGTTGCTTTCAATACGGCTGCAAATTCGGCAGCCGCGCTCTCGGACCGTCCGGTCAACGCAAGCGTCAGACCGAGATTGGCGCGTGCTGCGAGATCTGTTGATTTCAGGCTGACCACGCGACGGAAGGCTTCTTCCGCGTCGTGATACTGATGCAGTTGCAGCAGCGCGTTACCCAGGTTGGTATACGCATCCACGTTTTTGGGATTGCGGGCAACCGCTTTGCGAAGTTGCTCGACGGCATCTGCATATCGGCCGAGCTTGAGGAGCGCCACTGCGAGGTTGTTGATTCCAGCGGTATCGCGTGGGCGCGCAACGAGATAGGCCTGGTAGTGAGAGACGGCGTCGTCGAATTGACCGCGCCCGAAAGCGTCCTCTGCCTGGCGAAACAACGCATCCAACGCCTTGCCGTCGACAGGTCCGCCGTTCTGTTTGACTTCGGTCGGGCTTTTCTCCCTGGCGGGTGCAAAGGCTGCAGCCGGGCTCGGCGCGGCTGCCGGGGCGACCCGTCCGCCGGATGAGCTGATCAGTAATGTCTGGGTGACATCCCGCGCCGTGTCGGCAGGGACGCCTTTCTCCAGCAGCCGCCACTTGAAGGCATTCGCGAAGCGGGCACGCTGGTAGAAATTCAGGTTGCGGTCGCGCAGGGCTTGGGTGGCTGAACGTATGAATTCGCCAATCGCGGGACCGGCCGCTCGAGTTGGAAAGGAGTCGGCGAGGGCTGCGCCCGCGTCAACGGCATCTTGTGCTTTGAGCCATGAGAACAGCATATGTCTAATTATAGTGATCGGCTTTCGATCGTGAGCGTGACTGGGTTCTCGAGTGGCGCCCGATCGGCTGCAGTTCGCGCCGCCAGGGAGCAGCGCGTCGCGTTGGTGTGGCTGCCTGGACGGGGACTGCGCACAGTGGCCCCAGTCCCATCAGCACGAGGAGCACCCACATGATTCGCGGCATCCTGGAGCACACACCGATCTGGGTTTGGGTCGTTTTCGTGGCCATAGTCCTGCTGGGCCTGCAGCAAACCCGGACCCGGGACGTGAGCATTGCGCGGGCTACGATCCTGCCCGTCGTCATGATTGTGCTGTCATTGAGCGGCGTTCTGGGCGCTTTTGCGCACGTGCCGCTTGCCTGGGCCGCATGGGCGGTCGGGGTCGGATTGTCCCTGACGTTCGCGGGGAAGGCCGTCGCCGCTCATGGGGCGTCCCGTTCCCCCCAACCCGGGCATTTGCGGATACCCGGCAGCTACATCCCGGTCGCCCTGATCCTGGCGGTATTCATCACGAAGTACTCGGCGGGCGTGGCGTTGGCACTGAATCCGTCCCTGGCGGCGAACACCGGTGTGGCCGTGGTCCTGAGCCTGGTGTACGGCGCATTCTCAGGGTTGTTTCTGGCCCGGGCCCGGTCGTTGCGAGCGGTTCTCTACGGCAGGGTTGCGGCTTGATCGGCGCCAATCGGGCAGAATCTCCGACCATGGTCCCGACAGTGCTGACGGCCGATCGCGCCGGTGCGAAACGGTGGAAACGGTACCTCGCCCGGGCGCTGCGCAGTGTTGGCTACGGGATCGGGGTCGGGCTGTGCATTGCCTTCATCCGGCCCCAGCCCCTGGCGAGCACGCTCGTCTACTCAACCTGCATATCATTGGGCTGTTGGTTCTTCATCGAGGCCGGCCGGTATCTCTTAGCCAGCCGGGTGGGTCCGGGCGGCGAGCGGCCGGGTTGGCCCGGGTGGCGTTGGATGACCGCCGTCGTCATCGTTGGCGGCTGTCTCGGGATGCTCACCGGCACGTTCTCAGGAGACCTTCTGACAGGTGGGCACACACCCATGCTGTCGGGCAGTGAGGATCTGCGTCACCTGCTCGGTGACCTGTTGTTCGTGCTGCTGCCGGCCATGATCATCACGTCGTTTTTCAACTCCCGCAGCCTCATCGCCGACCGGGAGGCCGCGGCCCAGGCGGCGCAGCGCCAGGCCGCGGAAAGCCGCCTGCGTCTGCTGGAGGCACAGCTCGAGCCGCACATGTTTTTCAATACCCTGGCGAATCTGCACGTGTTGATCGGCATCGATCCGCCGCGGGCCCAGGCGATGTTGGATCAATTGATTGCGTTTCTGCGGGCCACCTTGAACGGCTCACGCGCAACCGAGCACCCCTTGCGCGCCGAGTTTGCCCGGACCCGCGATTACCTGGCATTGATGCAGGTACGGATGGAGGAGCGGTTGCGAGTGCAATTCGATCTGCCCGAATCGCTGGCGGATGTGCCGGTGCCGCCATTGCTGCTGCAGCCCCTGGTTGAAAACGCGATCAAGCATGGACTCGAGCCGTCGGTGACGGGTGGTCGCATCGAAGTGCGAGCGGCGCGGGAGGGGGATACTTTGATTCTCGCCGTTCGCGACACGGGGGTGGGTTTGGGACAGCACCTGGCCAAGGGCACGAGTTTTGGGCTCCAGCACGTGCGTGAGCGCCTCGCTACTTTGTATGGGGACGCGGCCTCGCTCAGCCTCGAAGGAGCGAGTGACGGTGGTACTCTGGCCGTCATTCGCATGCCCTCGAAGCAATGACCCCCACCGGACTGATTGCCGAAGACGAGCCGTTGTTGGCGGCCAACCTCAAAGCCTCGTTGGGGAACCTTTGGCCGCAATTGCAGATCGTAGCATCGGTCACGCACGGCGCCGCGGCCGTCGAGCAGGCACTTGCTCTCAGGCCCGATATGGTTTTTCTCGATATCCGCATGCCGGGAATGTCGGGGCTGGAAGCGGCGGAGCGGCTCGCGGAGGAGTGGCCGGCTGATGTGCCTCTGCCGCTGATTGTGTTTGTGACTGCGTATGATCAGTACGCTCTGCGTGCATTCGAGCATGCGGCTGTTGATTACGTGCTCAAGCCTGTTGAATCTGAGCGGCTCGCCGCGACGTGTCGTCGCTTGCAGGCTGCGTTGGCTGCACGTAACAGGACAACGACTGATTTGCCGGATGAGTTGCTGGCGGCGTTATCTGCGTTGCGAAGTGCCGGGCCTCCGGCGGCACCGACGCCACGTTTGAGGGTGTTGCAGGCAAGTCTCGGAGCCACCATTCACATGGTGCCGGTTACTGACGTGTTGTATTTCGAGGCGGCTGACAAATACATCAAGGTGGTTACCGCGGCACGCGAGTATCTGATCAGGATGCCGTTGCGGCAGTTGCTGCAGCAGTTGGATCCGGAGGAGTTCTGGCAGGTGCATCGAGCGACGGTGGTTCGGGCGCAGGCCATTGGTACCGCGACTCGCGATGACACCGGGAAAGTGGAGCTCACGTTGAAAACTCACCCCGCCCGGTTGGTTGTGAGCCGCCTCTACGCCCACCTGTTCAAGGCGATGTAGGCGACCCACCCGCACCCGTCGGCGCAAGCCCCTGTGGATACTTAAGTAATCACTTGACTATTGAGCGCATAGTGCCATACTTAAGTAACCACTTAACTGAGGCGCCAGCCATGCCCGTCCACCACAGCACCTTCGTTATCGAACGCACCTATCCCGCTTCCCCGCCACAGGTGTTCCGCGCCTTCGCCGATCCAGGCCGCAAGCGCCGCTGGTTCGCCGAAGGCGATGGCTTCGAGGTCGATTCCTTTGAGATGGATTTCCGCGTAGGCGGGTTCGAGCGGTCGCGATTTCGTTTCAGGGAAGGCTCGCCCGTACCCGCGGGTACGCCTTGTGCGAACGACACAGTCTTCCTGGACATCATTACCAACGAGCGGATCGTGCTTGCCTACACGATGAACGTCGGTGGGAGCCGTATTTCATCCTCGCAATCCACCTTTGAGCTGGCACCCGTTGGTACGGGCACAAAGTTGATCTTCACCGAGCAGGCTGCCTTCTTTGCCAACGCCGACGGCCCGCAGATCCGCGAGCAGGGGTGGCGCGCGTTGTTGGATCACCTGGCCGGGGAGTTGGCGCGCTAGTGCACGCTCAAACGGTTGACGTCAATCGCATCTTCCAGGCGTTGGGCGATGCCACCCGACGCCAGATGATTGAGCGGTTGAGCGAAGGGCCGGTGTCGGTTTCGGAGTTGGCCAAACCGCTGGGAGTATCGCTGGCCGCGGTGGTCCAACATCTGCAACTGCTGGAGCAGTGCTCGCTGGTCCGCAGCGAAAAGATCGGCAGAACCCGCCTGTGCCGCATGGAGCCGGCGGGCCTGCGAGCGGTGGAGAAATGGGTCACCGACCGCCGCACGGCCTGGGAGCGCAAGTTCGACCGCCTCGGTGACCTGTTAGCCGACGAGGATCCGTAAGATCAACGTGCCACCCCGACGGCCTGCGCATGGCCTCGATTTGCCCCGTGACCAGGCGCCGGGCGCACACGTTTGGCCCTGCCAATGGGCCAAACCTGGCGCTTACCCGACGCTGATACGCAGCACATTACCCTGCGGCTTCAGCGCGCCCTCAACGGCAGCGCGAGCAATCAGCGCGGCGCCCTTGCGATGTGGGTTCGGCTCAACCTCAAACGGCAGTGGACTATCATTCAACGCCACCAGCCCAACCCCACACCCAGCCCCCTTGATCTGATACTGCAACTCCACCCCCCGCCCCAGCAGAGTGGTCTCCACCTTCAACCCATCCAGCGATGCCGGAATCACCGGATCCACGCGCACGTGCCCAGCCTCCGCGCTCACCCCCAGGAAGCGCCGGAGAATCAACCCCAGCGCAATCCCCGCGCCGCTGGAATACACCCGCCACCCCCCATCCAACGCAATCGACCCGCGCCCAATCCGCTGATACTCCTCACTAGCCTGATACCGATCCTCAAACGCCGCATCCGAGCTCGAGTAATAACAATTGGCCTGCCGCAACGTAGCCTTGGGCACAATCGACCGAATCCCAATCGGATTCGCCTGACACAGCGCGTGGAAAAACCGTTCGGCATCGCCAACATGCGCCAGCGCCTGCGCATATCGCAGGTGCGCGTGCATATACATCAGCCCAATCTCACGCCCGAAGTAGGTCGCAGTCTCCGCCCGCTGAAATAATTCCTGCAATCCCCCGTGATAGTGCATCGGTCGATCAAACAACCGCACGCCGTCAGGCGTGCTCAGGTGTTGCTCGATGAGCTTCAGATGCTCCCGCGACTGCTCCGGCGTCAACAGGTCTTCGAGAATCGCATGGATCATGGCGAGCGAGCTGTAGCGCACGCCGGTCTTCTGGTCCCTGGGATGAAGCAGATACTGGGGATGTTTCTCGTCATTGAACAGCGCATACCCCGTCAACACGCCATCCACAACCAGCAGCCGCTGGAAGTCCTTCTTGATAGTCTCAGCCCACGCCTCAAACCGATCAGCTTCCCTGGCACGACCGATGGGACGCAATACGCCCGCCAGCATGACCAACGCCTGGTAGTGCAGCGTGACAGTCCAGGCACTGCACATGTTCTCGCGCATGGCGGGATCAGCCGGTTGCAACGAATCGTTCCAATCACCATGGCCGTAGGCGGCCAGGGAAGTGCCCGGAATCACTCGTTTCTCAATCAGCGCCAGCGCGCGCTCAACGTGCTCCCAGACGGTCGCGGCCGCGCCGTCAAAGAACTTTACATTCTCATCCAGCACCGCCGCATCGCCGGAGGCCGTCAGATATTGAGCAAGCACCACCAACGGCCAGAAAATGATGTCGCCATGCGAGTCACCCGCGCGAATGCCGCGCTCGCGGTCGAAGAACATCCACCACTGCGGCCAGTCGCCATCCGGATTCTGGTTGGCCATGACCCGGATCAACAGGTCGCGTATGGCATCCGTGTGGCCGAGAGCCAGTAATAACTCAACCGGCCCCTGGCACACATCGCGTGTTCCCCAGCCGCCGCCGGAGTATTGCTCCAGGCCACGCGGGGAGAGGTAGTGAATCAACGCGTTCTGGGCAAACCAGGGCACGATGTCAGCCAGGCGCGTGAGCGCAGCGGCATTGGCCGGGCCCTGCAGCCGCAACTGCGGTGTGAGATCCTCGGCCTTGGCAGTGATCAGGGGTGCTGGCACCGCCTTGGTAACCAACCCGCCGCGGATACTCAGTCCAACGTGAGTCGCTGCAGCCGTAATGATGCACACGAATGGCTGCTGGCGTGTCTGTTGGTCCGTAAACAACAGCTCATCACCGCCAACCGTCTCAAACTCGGTGCCGGCTGCGGCGGCAATGGTGAAATTACCTTGTGGAAAGCGGCGGCCGAGATCGGTGTTGGCGGCGGGCGAAATTATGATCCGAGCGCCGGCCAGCTTCCAGATCGCGGCTCCGGGCGCGCTGCCGTCATCATCATTGAGCGACACATGATGGGAAATGAGGAACCGGGCCGCGCTGCCCGACTTCACCTCGATAGCCAGGGTCAGCTCGTGCGGATCGCTTTTCGCCTCGCTGACGACGTGGATCGCACCCTTGGCATGTTGGTAGATCCAGCGACAGCGGTTGGGCGAAATCTCAAACGCGGACGGTATGTGCAACAGCTGCCAATGGCCGTTCTCTTCAATGAGGACACGCTGCCCATGAGAACGAAACAAACCCAGATAGGTGTGTACCGTCGACAGGAAGCGATTGATGCTGACGTGTCCTTCGGTCACCATCGAATGGAACACGCCGGTCATCCACGCCGTGGAGGTCAGCGCAGTCTCATCGGGGGTTGTATTCCGCCCCGTACGCAACACATGGCCATGCGGCCGCAGCACGCGCAACTCCTTGGCGCGCAACACGACATGGCTGTCCCGCCCATGGAAGAAGGAAACGCGCGTTCCGTGCTCGTCTACCTCAACATGACGCCACTGGGATCCGAACAGATCGCGCAATTCTTCGGGGCTCAGGTCCTCGGCTTTCAGCAGCGGTGCAGAACTGAACAAAGTCGTCGCATGCGGCGTTTCGTCGCCAGTCGCGTAGAGCGTCGGAGGTGTAGCCTCCGGGAGGGCCAGCGCTTGGCTGGCCAGCTGGCTGTCAGCCGCGGAGGTGGCACCAGGATGATCAGCGACGTACACGCCGAAGAATCCAGCCGTCGCACTGGCGCGCGGATCGAGCTCGATGGGCGCGTCCCGCAGCACCACCATTGAGTGCTCATGCTGCAGGCGCCGACCCGGCAGGTCGGCCGAAATTCCGATGGGGGTCTCGCCGGCTCGGCTGGCGAGACCGTGAAATTGCAGCGCGTCGGTCGCATAGGAGTTGGCCTGCCGCAGCGAGCCGATCAAACTCCACGGATGCTTGCCATCGGCTGCCTGGTTCTGCCGCGAAGCAATCGCGACGCCGTGGTCGGGCACCTGCAGCGGCGTGTGATCGATGTACTGACTGACGTAAAACTCGTTGAGCCGGATGCCTCCGTAGGAGGCCAAAGCGACATCCTGCGCGTACGTCACATCGACAGTCACCGCTTCGGAGTTGGTATTCTCGAGGTGTACGTGCCAGAACCAGGTGGGCGAGCTTTCGGACAGCACCAGCGCGATCGTATAGTTGATGCCCCGCCACGTGCCGGTACCGACCAGCATGCCGCTCGCGGTATGGAAGCTCGTCGGGCTGTTCGGACCCAGCAGGGCGACCCAGGCGAGCGGCGACCCGTGCTGGCGCAGGTAAAGATTGGTGGGGCCTCCGTCGAGCTCGTTACCCACGAACAGCGGCAGGCAGATCGATTCACAGTCGAAGCGCCGCAAGGAGCCGTTCGCGTTGATTTCGGCGCGCAGCCCGGAGCGGCTGGAGAGGCGCATGACTGGCATAGAAAAATGTCCTTGGGGTCCGGGACGGGGAGTTTGAGCGTAGCGCCGGATACGAGCAACCGCTCGTGGCCAGGGGACTACCGTGAGCGCGGCAGCTCGGCCAGGTACCGGGTGATGATGGGTGCCAGAAAGATCACGGCGACCAGTCGGGTGGTCTGCATTGCCATGACAAACGGCACGTCGACTTTGCTCGAGGCCGCGATGATGGCCACGGAATCGGCTCCTCCAGGGCTCGTCGCGAGATAGGCGGTGAGCGGATCAACGCCGGCCGTCACCACCAACAACGCGGCCAGACCGCCGCACAGCAAAATCAGCGCGATCATGCAGCCGAGCACCCGCGGGAAGGCACGCGCCACATGCACGAGCAGCGATTGAGTGAATCGCAACCCGATGCTCCAGCCGATGACGGCATAGCTCAGCAGCAGCAACCAGGGTGGCAGCTCGATGACGAGCCAGCCCAGGTGACTCAGCAGCAGGCCCACCACCAGCGGTATCAGGAAGGCGCCGGACCGGATGTTGAATTTATCGGCAATGAGCGGCCCTGCGACTGCCAGTGTCAGAGTCTCGAACAGCGACAGCCACGACACGTGCGGAAACCAAACAATACCGGGCCCCGTATATGCGGTGTTTATATTCCACAGGCGCGCCACCACGGAGGCGCCGCCGGCCACAACGGCAACACGTAGGTATTGCATGAAGGCGACGAGACGGGCATCCGCTCCATGCGCCTCCGCCATGACGATCATTGCGGTCGCGGCTCCCGGACTCGAGCCCCATAACACCGCCGTGCCGGGGAGGATGTGCATGCGTGTCATCCACCAGCCCAGGCAGGTGCTCACGGCAATGACCGCCAACACGCCGAACACAAAGACCGGCCAGCGATTGAGCATCTCGCCGGCGATGGACAGCGGTGCCATCTTCGCGATCATGCAACCGATGAGGCCCTGCGCGAGCAGAAACCCCCAACCGGGGACACGGGCGTTCGCTCCGGCGGCGGCGATGGCAATGCCGGCCAACATCGGACCGAGTAACAAGGCGGCCGGGATCCGCAGCCACTCCAGCCCCGCACCGATGGCTGCGGAAGCGACGAGGAGGGCAGTCCATTGTGCCGGCAGCGTACCGAGGCGGCTCACAGCTCGGGAGCGATTTCGGCGAGCGGGCGCAGGACGAACTCACGCTCCCGGTAGTGGGGGTGAGGAATCTGCAACTCCGGCAGGTCAACCACCCGGGTGCCATACAGAATGATGTCGAAGTCGATGCTTCGGGGTCCCCAGCGGTACGTCGGCAGTCGGCCCAACTCAGTCTCCAGTGTCTTCAAGGCCCGCAGCAGGGGCAGCGGTTCCAACTGCGTGCGAATCTCGGCAACGGCATTCAGAAAGCGCGGCTGATCGGTGACGCCCCAGGGCGCGGAGCTCAGGAAGGATGAGACTCGCACGACGTGCGTTTCCGGCAGGCGACGCAGGGCCTCGATCGCCTCGCGCAGATTGCGATCCAGGTCCGCGCCGAGATTGGTGCCCAAGCCTATAAAAACACGCTCGGGACTCTGGCCCATGGCAGTCATACATCCCTATGATGCCTACCCGCGAGGTACCCAGGCAATGACGTTCGAGCTCAACCCGGATCTGGTGCGAGGCAGCCCTGCGCCGGGTCCAGAGTTCCGAAAGCGGTTTCTCGACTCGCCACAGGAAGTCATCAATGCAGCCGGGCTCGAGGAGCACGAGAAACGCGCCGCGCTCGATATCGACATGCCCGGTTTGCGGATGGCGGCTCGAAGCTACGAGCTCAAGCGGGCCGGTCGGCGCTCACGCCGCTCGCTGCTGCGGCTACCATGGCTCGGAGTTTGACGGTGTAGCCGTACCAGCTCCACATGTTGCGCCCACTGCGTTTCGCATCGTATAGAGCCGTGTCCGCGGCTTTGTAGATATCATCCATGGTGTTGCCCTGGGTTGGGCATTGTGCCGATCCGATACTCCCGGTCACGCGCATGACGGAATTTTTGTACATGACCGGCTCCGCCAGCGTGGCCAGGAGACGTTTGCAGACCAATTCCACCGAAGCCAGCTCGCTGGTCTGCGCCAGTATCACAGCAAACTCGTCGCCGCCCAGACGTGCGACCCGGTCCGCTTCGCGCACACAATGTTTCAACCGCAGCGAAATCTCCACCAGCAATGCGTCGCCGGCATCGTGCCCCAGCGTATCGTTGATCTTCTTGAAACCATCGAGGTCCACGAGCAGCAACGTGAAGGCCGGGCCGCCGCGTTCAGCGAGGGCGACGCGGTGTTTGAGGTCGTCTTCAAACAGGCGCCGGTTGGGCAAGCCGGTCAGCGGGTCATTGTAGGCAATCTGCTCGAGCTGCCGTTGACTCTCGCGCAACTCGTCGCTGCGCTTCTCGAGTTCGGCAGTCCGTTCGTTGACCAGGGCCTGCAGCTCGCGTTGCCGTTGCCGCAAATAGACTGTTCGCGCCTGGACGAGCAGGGACACCAGCAGCATGCCGATTAGCGCCGTCGCAGTCTTGAACCCCAGAGTCTGGTACCAGGCGGCTTCGATATTGACGGGCACGGCCAAGGGCTCAGACCAGCGCCCGTCGCGGTTGGAGCCGCGCAACTGCAGGGTGTAGTTGCCCGGTGGCAGGTTCGTGTAGTTGGCGAGGCGTACGTTCGGATCGGTGCTGATCCAATCCTGGTCGAAGCCGACGAGTCGATAGGCGTAGTGGTTGTGCTCGGGGGCTGAGTAGTCCAGGGCTGCGAATTCAACTTTGAGCCCGCGTTTGTCCGAGGAGTTCTGGATGCCGGTGACCACAATCGGCGGCTGATACGTCCACGTCGTCATGCGTTCCGGCCGGACGACAGTGAGTCCGCCATTCGCTCCAAACAGAATCTCGCCTTCGCTGGTGACGATTCCGGAATCCGTCCAGAACGTGCGCATGGCCACGCCGTGCGGCCGCCCGAGCGCCTGAACGGTAAAGTCAGTCCCATTGATGAGAGCCAGGCCATTGTCGGTGCTGACCCAGATGTTGCCGCGCGAGTCTTCGAGCAACTTGTTGACACCCAGATGCGGCAGCCCCTCGCGCAGGCCCAGCCGTCGGAAGCGCCAGTGTCCCTGGTTGTCGCGACTCTCCAGTACCTGCACGCCGCTTCCAAAGGAGGCTACCCACAGGCGACCACGGTGATCGATGAGGGTATCTGCGACGAATCCACCCAACAGCTGGGTCGGATCGGCTTGGTTGTCCGGCACACGCACAATCTCGCCGGAAGTGACGTCGAGTCGCACGAGGCTGCTGCGCGTTCCAACCCAAAGCGCGGAATCAGGTCCACGGTTCAAGGTGGTGATTCGGGCGTCTCCGAGTTTGTCGGCGGCGATATGACTCAGAATGATCGGCCTGGTCGGGGTGTGCATGTCGACGGTCCACAGCCCGTCCTGGTCGCCGCCGACCCACAGAATTCCTGCATCGAAGGCGAGGGTGCGAACGCCGGCAGTGGGACTCCTGCCGGGCAGGTCCAGCCGCTTTACAGGTTTGGCATGGACGTCCGTGACGTAGAGTCCCTGTTGAGTGGCGATGTAGACCGCGTCGTTTTGTCCTAACGCAAATGTCTGGGCGCGCCCCTTGGGCAGAGCGCTGTCGGGGTGTGCAGGGTCAGGAGTCAACTGGGCGACGCGGCCGAGTATGGGATCCAGGATATCCACGCCGGCACCCACGCCCAGCCAGATGCGATGATCCGGCATCTCATGAACGGCAAACACCTTCTTGCCACTGATGCCGTCAGGTCGGCCGGTCGCGCCGAACAGGGTGACGACGGCCTGCTGTTGCGGATCGTGTTGGCTGATCGCACCGATGTTGGCTACCCAGACGAGCCCGCTGCGATCCCGGTATAAGGCGTAGACATAGTCGTCGCTCAGGCTAGTGGGCGTATCGGGGTAATGATGGATCCGGCGTGTGGTACCGCTCTGTACGTCGATCGCCACGATGCCGCCACCATCCGTACCCAGCCAGACTTCGCCTGGAGTTGCCTCCGTGATGGACAGTACGCTGTCGGACTGCAGGGTGGATGTTGCAGTTGTTTCGCGGACCGCGTGTGTAGCGCCTGCTTCAAACAGGTAGGCGCCGTTGGCATGTGTGGCGATCCAGATGCGGCCCGCGCTGTCCTGGAACAATCCGGTGACCGCCGGCTCGGATTCCTCGGGAGTCACGAGCGGCCAGTTGGTAAACGCGGTCGTGCCTGACTTGCGTTTCCAAAGTCCGTGGCGCGTTCCAACCCACAGCGTGCCATCGTGATCCATCAACACTGCCAGCGCGCCATCGGCAGGCAGCCCGGCAGCCTCCGGGGTCAGCTGCTCGGAGTGCTGCGCGTCGACATGTTCCAGTCCGCTCTCGGTACCAACCCAGAGGCCACCCTTGGCATCGTCGGTGATCGACAAAACCGCCATGCCTTTTTTGATGCCGGCAGGCCCTGCCGCAACGACGAACGAGTCCTTTTCGGCATCATAACGGGCTAATCCGCCGGCGCTCGTGCCGATCCAGAGGCGTCCTTTGGCATCGATGTGGAGGGAAAGGATGAAGCTGTCAGGTAGAGAGCCGTGGACTTCGGTGTCGGCGACGTACCGGCGGAAGTGGTAGCCGTCCCATCGCACCAGGCCGCTCTGCGTGCCCAACCAGATGAAGCCGGTCGGGTCCTGGATGATGACGGTGCCAGAGCCCGCTTCCGGATCGGTATGATGCGTAAACAGAGTGTCTGAAAGTGCCGACCAGCGCGCGGGCGTGACTTCGCTGCTGAGGGCCGCTCCACTCAGGAGCGTCAGCGCAACCGGAAGCAACAGTTTGACCAGAATCCTCACGTGGCGGTGGCTCAGGTCTGGACCAGGAAGTAACCATCATCGATACTCGTATCGGCCCGCAAAATCTGAGGCTTTAGTCGCGCAACGGTGAGGAGTCGGCACTTTGCCCCTCCGATGTGCGATGCACCGCACAATTGGCGCAATTGCCGGCTCCGGGGCTGCGCACTGCCTGCATGACGAGCGTTGCGAGTGCCTGTGTGAAGCGGGGCGCATCCGCGGCTGACATATGCGACCACTCCGGCAGGTTGTAACCCTGGAGCTGCGGATAATCCACAAAGTTGACACCGGTGGCAGCGGTTTTCTGCAACAGGGGTTCCCAGGACCAGGCGCGGGGGAAACTGCGTGCTTCGCTCCAGTAGACCGGGCCGGACGCAGGAAAGCGGACAAATACAACATCCCCGCCGCGCGCGCGGATTTTGGCGACATCGCGCGCCACCCGGGTGGCGGCCTGGTCCACGATCGCCTGGATCCGCGGGTGCGCGGTCTGCAGGCTGGGCGGCTGTTCTTCCAGGGTGGGTTGCGGGCCGCCGGCATAGAACAGCCACAGGCCCTGAAACAGCGCGCGATAGTCTGAGTCTGTTTCGATCCGGCGCCACATCCGGGTGTCGCGATCCGCATGCATCTCGTGACCTTTGGGAACCTCGCGGACCGGAAAAGTACCGGCGCGCCGCGGCAGTGGCAGCCGCTTCCACAGTGTGCTCAGGCGCGTCTCGTTGTCGATGAACGCGAGTTGGCTTTCCAACAACATGTCGATGCGGTTGGCGGCGCGCTGTGAGAGTGTCTGGCTGCGGCCCTTGCGCATGATGTCGGTGGTGAGTGCCTCCGGCTCAACATAGAACAGGTAGGGAGTGACCTCGCAGACCACGAGCCCGTGAAACAACGGGTCGGCCGCCAAGTCGGCGAGAACCGGCTGCGGGTTGCGGCCGGCGATGGCAAGTTGCACCGGTCGGTCGCCCGTAGTCTGTTGCCATGTGCCCAGGTTCACGTCTTCCCACATGCGCGATGAGCCGATCAGGACAGTCGCCGCTGCGGTCGCGCGCTCGCGCTGCAGCTCCCAGACCGCCGGCGTGTCTTCGTAGTCGCCTGGGAGAAAATCGCGGTGGCGCCAGAAGATTTCCCAGCTCGCCACGAGGGCACACTCGAATGCCAACACCACCAGGAGGATCCGCCCCCACTGGTGTACCGGGACCTGGCGCGTATCAGAGGGCACGCGCACGCCGGCTTCAAAATGCGAAATAGATGAAGGCATCGCCAGCCCCTTGTTCAGCCACCAACGCAAACGCCATGAGTGTCCACACCAACACCACGACCCACCCGGGTGTGGCGGCCACAGCTGTTTCCAGCCGGGTGGAGCGCATGCGCCAGTGCGTGACCAACATGCCCCCCACGATGACGCCCACGACAATGATGTCGTTCCAATAGAGGACCGTGTGTGCCGCCCCACTGGCGCCCGCCATTGATTTGAGCAGGTCCAGTGCGTCGCCAAAGGTGTGCGCACGAAACAGTACCCAGGTCGCCGTGACAACCAGGAACGTAACCAACACATTCGTGCGCCCGAGCCAGCGCTCAATTGCGAGGTATGCGCCGTGCAGGCCGCCCCACACCACAAAGGTCCAACTCGCGCCGTGCCACAGGCCGCCGAGCAGCATGGTGATCAGCAAATTGAGGTAGGTCCGAAGCTCACCGTGCCGGTTGCCTCCCAACGGGACATACAGATAGTCGCGCAGCCATGTCGATAACGAGATGTGCCAGCGGCGCCAGAAGTCGGAAAAGCTGTGCGCCGCGTAGGGGAAATTGAAGTTGTCGTTCAACGCAAATCCGAGTGCCAGCGCGACCCCGATGGCAGTCGTGGAGTAACCCGCGAAGTCGAAGAAGATCTGGCCGGAGAAGGCGAGTGCGCCGGTCCAGGCATCCAGCGAGGCGAGCTGGTGCGGTGAGTGATGCACGGCATCGACGACTGGTGCAAGGAAACCGTCTGCCAGGACGACCTTCTCGAACAAACCCAGGGTCATCATGGCGAGACCCCAGATCAGCTGATCGCGGGTGGCGCGTCGCGGATGCTCGAACTGAGGGATCAGCAGAGTGGGGCGCACGATGGGGCCCGCCACCAGGTGCGGGAAGAAGGTCACGAACAATGCGAAATCGAGGAAGCGGCGGGTGGGTTGCGCACGTTTCAGGTAGACGTCCAGTGAGTAGGCGATGGACTGGAACGTGTAAAAGGAGATGCCCACGGGAAGCACGATGTCCCACTTGGGTGGCACGTAGTCGATACCGATGGCGCGCGCCGCGAGGGCGAAGTTGTCCATCAGAAACGTGCCGTACTTGAAGTAGCCCAGGAAGCCGAGGTTCGCGACGAGCGACAATGCGAGAATCCGCTTGCGCCGGGTCTGGTTCTGAGTGGCGCTGATCCAGGCGGCCACTTTCCAGTCCACGGCCGTGGAGATCCACAGGAGGAGCACGAATGGCGGGCTCCACGCTGCGTAGAACAGGTAGCTCGCCACGAGAAGGTTGAGCTTCTTCACGTGCCATGGCAGCGGCAGGTTGTGGAGCCCGAGCACGGCGGCGAAGAACACCGCGAAGGTCAGTGAATTGAATAGCATTGGACGAGACTCGTCGGCGGGACGGGTCGGAACCATGGTTTGGGGATGATTTTTGGCTCACATTCAGCTCACAGCGGGTGATTCGCGCGTCTGCTTCGATGTTTTTGCGGCCGATCTGCGGACGGGGGAGCTGTTCCGGGAGGGGCAGCGGGTGGTGCTACCCAATCAGTCCTTCCTGGCGCTCGCCGCGCTGCTCGAGCACCCCGGGGAGCTGGTGACGCGCGAAGCGTTGCGGGCAAGGCTGTGGCCGGACGGGCGAGTGGTTGAGTTTGAGCAGGGCCTGAACGCGATTATCAACCGCCTGCGCGAAGCCCTCGGTGACTCCGCCGGCTCCCCCAAGTTCGTAGAGACGCTGCCCCGACGCGGCTACCGTTTCATCGCCTCCGTCGCGCCACCGCCCGCGTCCCACACGCCGCAGGTAATCGCGGCCGTAATGGATTCGCTGCCCCGCGAGTCAGCCACCGGAGCGCCACTCGCGGGTGCGTACGCACCTGGCCTTGCGCCGCCCGCGCTCATCCAACCGGAGATTGGAGCTGCGGCGGGCCCATCGGCCTCCGCGCCCCCCGACGTAGGTGCGACCCCCTTTCCATTTGCGCCCGTCGCGGCAGAACCGGCGTCAGTGCCTCTCCGCCTGTATGGGCTCGGAGTTCTGCTGGCGTTGCTCGTCCTGCTTGTCAGCGTGGCGGGATCAGGCCAACGCGGGGCGGGAGCTTTCGCTAACCCGACCCTCCAGCGCCTCACCAGCACCATGGGCCGCGAGGTGAGCCCGTCATTCGCCCCCGACGGCCGGAGCTTTGTGTTCGGCTGGAATGGCGACGGCGGCTTCGATCTCTACGTCAAAAGAATCGACTCCGCGCACCTGCTGCGACTCACCCAGACCCCGGCAGTAGCCATCAGCCCCGCCTGGGCACCCGCCAACGGTGGGAAGATTGCCTTCGCCCGAATCACCCCGGATGAAAGCGGCATCTACTCCATCCCCGCGACCGGCGGCATCCCGCGCCTGCTGACCCAGGCCAGGTTCCTGGACGAGTCCTTCATGCAGTTGAGTTGGTCCCCGGACGGACGCTCGCTGGCTTACTCAACATTGGGCACCGATGGCTCCAGTTACATCCACGTCTTGACCTTGCAGGCCCTGTCAAATCGAGCGCTGCCACGCCCGGCAGCCTGTGCCGATGCCGGCATCCCGGCCTTCTCGCCCGATGGCAAACAACTAGCCTTCGTCTGCAACATCAGCCTGGCGGTCTACTCCGTCTATATAATAACTCCAGCCGCAGACAACTCGACGTTGTTAGCGACGCTGCAGGGCAACGCCCGCGGCCTGACGTGGTCAGCGGATGGAACCGAGCTGATCCTGTCCAACGACGCCGCCGACGGCAGCGCTCTGTGGCTACTCACATTGAACGGAAAACTGTCCCGTGTGCCCGGGTCGGAAGAGGCCCTGGGTCCAGGCCTCGCCAGAACCCCGTCCGGGGATATTGCCTTCGTCCGCGAGCAACAACGCTTTGAGCTGTGGCGACTCGATCTGACATCCGCCACCGAGCCAGGCAGCGCCCTGGCCGGTGCCTCGCGCAGCCAGCTGGTCCCCCAATATTCGGCCGATGGCGCCCACGTAGTATTTCAATCCGACCGCTCAGGCAGTCCCGAAATCTGGATGGCCGACAGCGATGGCCGCAACCCACTCCAACTCACGAGCTTCAACGGCCCTCTGACCGGCGGCCCGAGCTGGTGCAGCGACGGCCGCCGCATCGCTTTCGACTCCCGTGCCTCCGGCACTTCACGCATCTACATCATGGATGTCCCGGATGGCCCATCACACGCACTTGAAACTTCGCAAACCAATCTCTCGCTCCCGGTCTGGTCCCCCGACTGTCAGTGGATATATGCAAGCGACGGCCGCGCCACCCTGTACCGCGTCCCAGCCTCTGGCGGACCCGCGCAGCAATTCACCGCGGAGCGCGCCTATCGCGCCGAAGTCAACGGCGACAAAGTCATATTCAACGTCGCGCGCCCAGCCGGCATCGAGCTGTGGTTCCGCTCCTCTCCCGCAGGCGAGGAACACCCGTTGGAAGGCATGCCGCAACTGCGATACGCGGACGACTGGACTGTTGCTCGCGGCGGTATTTACTACACCACCGCCGGCTCCATCAACTTTTATGATTTCGCCTCACACCATACACAAATCATGCGTCCAGTGACCGCGCCGCCCGCAGCGTTAGGTGGATTAGGCATGACAGTCTCGCCAGATGGCCACTGGCTCGTGTATACACACAGCGCCGATTGGCAGGGCGATATCATGATGATTTCAGGTCACTGACAATGAAAATTCTCTGGCTGACGATACTGCTGACTATCGCGACTCCCGCGTGGAGCGGGGTGCTCGCTTACGCGGCCGGTGACATCGGTGAATGCGAAGGCAAACCCGCGCAGCAGAGCGCGGCTGCGCAAACCGCGAAAATGATTCCCAGCGCTGCCGCTGTGTTTGTTGTTGGTGATACGGCGTATCCCCAGGCCGACCTGGCAACACTGCAGGCCTGCTATCAGCCCACCTGGGGCCCGTTCCTCGCTCACACCTATGCCGTGCCCGGAAATCATGACTATGTCGACGGCTCGCCGGCGGATTTCCTGAAGTACTTCGGCTCGCGCAACGGTCAGAAGACCTGGTATCGCGTGCAGTTAGGTGACTGGTGGGTGATCGGTCTCGATAGCAACATCGCCCCGCCGTTGCTGGATGAGCAACAGGCATGGCTCGAGCAACAGTTGCAGCAGATTCAGGGGGACGGGCGTTGCATTCTGTCGATGTGGCATCACCCGGTGTTCTCCACCGGCCTGCATCGCAAGGACGGCAAGAAAATGCTGCCTGCCTGGGTGGCGTTGGAACGTGCCGGGGCCGATCTCGTGTTGAATGGCCACGAGCATTTCTATGAGTCCTTCGAACGCAAGAACGCCTCGGGCAAGAATGACCCGGCCGGCATGCGTGAGATCATCGCGGGAACAGGCGGCGCAGGCCTGTATGACCTGTCGATCGTTCGCGGTGCGAAAACCTACGCGCGCAAGCATGGCCTGTTGGAATTACATTTGGAAAAGGACCATTATGAATTCGCTTTCAAGACCCTGGAGGGACGCATCCGGGATTCCGGGTCCGCCCAATGCCGACGTGCCGGTATCCCTTTAGGGTGAGCCCGGCCGCATCGACGGATGAGCTTTAATTTGCGGAGTTCGCGCGTATACAGGTATCCAGCAAATTATTGAAAGAGACTCAGGGTAATGAGGACGTTACTGGTGGCGCTTGCGCTTCTGGGCGCAGCGGGGACGGCGGTAGCCGATGTTCAGGAGACCGTTGTTGTAGTCGGCGCGCCGGAGCGCTGCGGCGATGCAACGCCTGAGCGTGCCCGGGGGCTGGCGGACCAGGCCTCCCGCGATGGCGACTACCAGCGCGCTGGAGAGTGCTATCTCGCGGCCGGCCAGAATTCCCTCGCTGATCAGGCTTTCGTCAAGGCTTCCGCGCAGTCCAAGGGCGAGACCTCCCGGCGGCTGGCCTCGAATCTGAGTGATATGAAGGCGGCTGCCCGCCAGATGAAGCAGGCTTTTCAACACCGCTGACCGTCGCACGTGATGCGACGCGGGCCGAGCCGGTAGAATGGGCGTTCCTGTGAATCCGAAGGCCCATAATGTCATTGTTCTCGCGCTTCTTTCGTAAGGCGCCCGCGACTCCCGCAGTTCCCGCACCTCCCGTCCGGCAGCCGGCGCCCATGGCCCGGCCTGCGGCTCCGCAGCCCGATCGGGCACGCGAAGCTGCTCAGGAGGAAGCATCGCTTCAGGCTGCCATTGAGCGGAACGACGCTGCAACCATCGCCAGGCTGGTGGTGGCAGGCAAGTCCACCAAAATCAGACAGCTCGCCGCCCAGGCCGTCGACGATCCCGTGCAACTGCGCGAGCTGATCCGGGAAGTCCGCGGCGGAAACGACAAGAGCGTCTACAAGATCCTCACGACGAAGCGCGATGAGCAGCTTGCCGAGACGCGCAAGCAGGAGCAGCTGCAGGAGGAGATCGATACGGCTGCAGCCGCGATCGAGCGTCACAGCCATCGACCCTACGATGCCTTGTTCGGTCCTACGCTGGATCAGCTGGAAATCCGCTGGCGCGCGGTGGCCCCGCAGGCGACTACTGATCGCAGCGAGAAGGTTCGTCAGTCCATCGACCGTTCGCGTGAGGTGATCGCGAGTCACTTGCGGAACATTGCTGTCGAGGCTTCCCGTCAGTTGGCGGCCGAGAACGCGGCAGCCGAGGCTCAGCGGGTCAAGGAAGTCGAAGACCGGGCGGCCGCGGTCGCGGCAGCCGAGCGCGCGCAAATCGAAGCGGAAGCACGCAAGGCACGCGCAGAACAGCTGGCAGCTGAAGCACTCGCATTTCGGCAGATCGGCGGCCTCATCCGCAAGGCACAAAGCTCCCTGAATGAAGGCAGCACGGGTCGGGCGGCCGGTTTGCGGCGGGCGATCGAGGAGAAGCTCGCGACCGCGCCGCCGTTGTCGCCCTCGCTCACCAGCCAGCTGGAGAATCTCGATACGCGCCTGAATGAGCTCAAGGACTGGAGGAACTTCTCGGTGGGCCCGAAGCGCACCGAGTTGATGGCGGAAATGGAATCGCTCGTCGACTCGACCCTGGATCCACCGGTACTGGCCGAGCGCATCAAGAGTCTGCAGGAGGAATGGCGCACCCTGAGCAAGGGCGCCGGCGAGAATCTCGAGGCCGACTGGCAGCGCTTCCAGGAGGCTGCCCGCCTGGCCTACCAACCGTGTCGTGAGTATTTCGAGGCGCAGAGCCTCGTGCGCCAGGAGAACCTGCAGCGCCGCGAGGCGTTGGTGGCGCGGCTGGCTGCGTTTGAGGCCGGGCACGACTGGGAGCAGCCGGACTGGCGTCTGGTGTTGGTCGCCCTGCGCGAGTCGCGGCAACTGTGGCGGCAACATGCACCGGTGGACCGGGCGGCGGGCAAGGCGTTGCACGAACAGTTTGTTGCGGTCACATCCAAACTGCAAAATCGCCTCGAGGCCGCGTATGCTGCCAACACCGAGCAAAAGCAAGCGTTGATCGCACGCGCCCAACAGTTGGGTTCCAGCGAGGACAGCCGCGGCGCCATCGACGAGGTGAAGGAGTTGCAGCGCCGCTGGCGCCAGGTGGGAATCGTGCCGCGGGACGAGGATCACCGCTTGTGGGAGGAGTTCCGTCAGCATTGCGACACCGTGTTTCAACGCCGGCAGCAGGAGTTTGCCGAGTACAACTCAGGACTGGAGGCCAACAAGGTCCAGGCGGTTGCCATCTGTGAAGAGCTGGAAGCTGTTGCGGCCTCGTCCGGACCCGGGTTGCTGGCGAGCATGGCCCGTGTCGCGGAATTGCAGAGCACGTTCGAGTCGCTCGGTGAGTTTCCACGGGGTGTCGCACGTGAGCTGCGGAATCGGTTTGAGCGGGCGCTGGACCGCTGTGAAGCGGCGGTCGAGCAACAGAAGTTGCGGGATACCGAGCAGAGCTGGAGCACGCTGTTGGATGCCGCAGACCGCGTCAGGGCCTACAAGCTGGCGCTCGTCAGCGCGCCGGATTCAGCCGCGGATCTGCGCCAGGCGGCCGAAGATTACCTGGCCACGGTTACCCAATGGCCCAAGGGTGGGCACGACGCTGTGAAGTCGGCCCTGGCGAGCACGGCGGGAGCCGACCTGGAAGCGAATGAAAAGGCGCTGCGCATGCTGTGCATCCGGGCCGAGATCCTGGCGGACCGTCCGAGCCCGCCTGAGGATCAAACTCTGCGTCGCGAATATCAGGTACAGCGGCTCATGCAGAGCATGGGACAGGGCATTACGGTCGATGCGTCGCAGATGGACACTCTCACCCTGGAATGGGTCGCGGCCGGTCCGATCGAAGCGGGCCGCTACGCGCAGTTGCTGCAGCGCTTCAAGGATTGTCGCCCGCACTGATGTGCCGCGGACCTCGCCATGAAGAGATCGCTGGAGCAGGCCTGGCGGGAAATCAGTACAGAGCTGGATGAAGTACTCGATCTCGAGCCGCCGGCACGTCAGGCCTGGCTCGCCGCTCTGGAGCGGAGCGATCCGGAGCGGGCGCAGCGGGTCCGTGCCTACATAGTCGATCTCGACAGGATCGAGAGCGATGATTTCCTCGGTCGGGCATTGCCGGCGGTGCTGGCTGTCAACACCAGCCTGGTCGGGCGGCGGCTGGGCGCCTACACCGTCGACCGCGCGATTGGTCAGGGCGGCATGGGAACTGTTTGGCTCGCCCACCGCAGTGATGGACGCTTCGAGGGCGACGTCGCAATCAAACTGTTGAACGCCGCGCTCCTGGGTGGCGGTGGCGAGGATCGCTTCCGTCGCGAAGGTCACCTGCTCGCCAAACTCGAGCATCCCAACATTGCGCGTCTGATCGACGCGGGTGTCAGCGACACAGGGCAGCCGCTGCTGGTACTCGAATATGTGCGCGGCAAGCCGATCACCGAGTATTGCGAGAGCGAGCACCTGGAAATCCGCGCGCGGATCGAGCTGTTCCTCAATGTGCTTGCCGCGGTATCGCACGCGCACAGCCGACTGGTGATCCACCGTGATCTGAAGCCACCTAACATCTTCGTCACTGCTGACGGTGTGGTGAAGTTGTTGGACTTCGGAATTGCCCGGCTCACGACCTCGGATGGCGAGGCGGCCAAGGACCTCACCCGGCTCGGGCCTACTCCATTGACATTGACGTATGCCTCCCCCGAGCAGATCAGAGGCTCAGATATCGGGACTGCAACCGACGTTTACTCGCTCGGGGTGATGTTGTATGAGCTGACAACCGGCGAGTTGCCATACCGCCCGAAGCGCGAGACCCTGGGAGCGCTGGAAGAGGAGATTCTGACCGCGCAACCACCGCTTCCCAGCCGTGTTGCCCGGAACAGAAAGGCGCAGAGGGCCCTGCGCGGCGACCTCGACACGATCATCATGACAGCTCTGCGCAAGGATCAGTCGGAGCGCTACAGCACGGCTGCGGCATTCGCCGAGGACCTGCGACGGCATCTGCGCAACGAGCCCATCCTCGCTCGCAGTCAGAGCTCCTGGTACCGGGCGCGCAAATTCCTGGTGCGCAACAAATTTCCGGTTCTGGCGGCGAGTGCCGTCGTGGTGGCGATGATGGCCGCCCTGTGGATCGCGCTTTGGCAGGCTCATGTCGCGCGCGAGCATGCGGCGCAAGCTCAGGAGATCAGCCACTTCATTGCTTCGGTGTTTGAAGATGCCGACCCCTCCGGGAGTGCGGCGGGCGACATCCGTGCAACCGACCTGCTGGTCCGCGGTCGTGCCCGTGTGGAGCAGGAGCTGCATAACAGGGTGCAATTGCAGACCGAGCTGTTGTGCACCATCGGCAGCAGCTTGTACGGTCTGGGTGCCAACGTCGAGGCGCGCACGACTTTTGAAAAGATGGCGGGCACCTCGAAGCCCTCCATAGCGTGTCTGAACAGCTACGCAGATCTCCTGACCAACATGGGGGATTACCGGGGCGCGGATGCGGTCTTACGTTCCGCCGAGCAGTCGGAGCAGGCCCCGAGTCTCATGGCCGGCAAGACCCTGCTGCAGCGGGCGACCCTGGATCTGAATCTCAATCGCGAGAAGCTGGCGATCGAAGAAGCCCGGCGCGGGGACGAGATGGTCCGCGCTCATACCTCGTACGGCTCGCGCGACAGCCTGCAGTCAGCACTGCAGCGGGCTCGCGTCGAGTTTGTCGCGGATGACAACCAAGCCGCCTTGGCTACCGCCGAGCGAGCGATCGCTGCACAGAACTCGAATCCGGACGCATTTTCCGGTGCGCAGGGAGTGCTCCTGTCGCTGCGTAGCCTGCGAGCGCGGGCGTTGTCTGCTGTGGGTCGCCAGGATGAGGCAGCTGCGGAGTATGAGTCATTGTTCCCGGCGTTGATCGCGGCATTCGGTGTCAATTCCAACCAGCTGTCCGTGGACTTGTGGGAATACTCGGTTGTTGAGACGCATCGCGGCGAGTTGCATCACGCGATCGCGCTCGCGCAGCAGGCGTTGGCTGCCCTCGAGGCTGGTGGGGGCTCACCCCGCGGCGCGACCACGGTGTCCATCGGCCTCGGGCTGGATTATGTGTTGGCTCGCAATGCGTCCGCGGCCCTCGAATGGGCCACCAAGGCCCGCGCGCTGCACGCAAAGACCTACGGTACGGATAACCGGGATGCCAGCGTTCGCTATGAAGCGCTGGCCATTCTTGCGGCTGGCCTGGTTGGGGATCCGGCGGCCGCAGCGGCCCAACTACAGCCGCTGGTCGAGCAACAGCGGGCGGCCGGGTCGGTGTTTCTGCCGCGCCTGCTGTGGTACCAGGGCGAGATGTATCTGCATGCGGCGCTGTTTGGCGATGCGGTGCGATGCCTGCAGGAATCCGAACGGTTGCTGTTGCCGCATCCGGATCAGAGTTATCAACTTCCGATGGTTCGTGCGGACCTGGGGCAGGCGTTGCTGCGCCTCGGCCGCACGCATGAGGCCGAGGGCAAACTGCAGGCCGCCTTGTCAGGATCAGGCATTCCACATACAGCGATGCCGGCGCAGGCAGATGCACACATGGGACTGGCGCTGATCCTCCTGAAGCGCAATGATCCGCGGGCGGCGTTGATACAAGCTACCGCTGCGGATGAATTCTGGCAGGCTTTTGATCCTGCCAATCCGGCCCACGTGGAGGCGACCGCATTACGTGCGCAGGCGTTGCGGGCGGTGTCTCGACTTCAGGAGAATTGAATGCGCGTATTTGCGGTGCTGATGGCTCTGGCGGTGTCGTCCTGGAGCTTCGCAGCGTCACCGACACTGACTGTCGATCAGAAGACCTACAGCGCCGAAGAGTTGCTCAGTCGCTCTGATGCCGTTTCCATCACCGTGCCGGACGACGTCTCTTATCGTCGATCGATGACCTACCGCGCGGTGCCGCTGCTGGCATTACTGCCGAAGTCCAAGGGTGATCATTACGACACTCTCGAAGCCAAGGCGAACGATGGGTTCGTTGCGCAAATTCCGCTGGAGCTCTTGAGCCGGGCAGGTGCTATCCCCTATCTCGCTGTGGAGGATTCCGCGCATCCCTGGCCCACGCTGCCCAATGAGAAAAAGTCCGCAGGGCCGTTCTATGTGATCTGGGATCATCCCCAGCGCTCGGATATCCGCGCGGAGCAGTGGCCATTTGCGCTGGTGAGCCTCACGTTTGCCGAAAGTCCCGTGCATCGGTGGCCGCAATTGGCCAGTCATACGGCAGATCCGCTTGCCGCGGCAGGGCAGAAAGTGTTTGTCACCTACTGTCTGCCTTGTCATCAGTTGAGCGGCGCCGGGGTGGGCAAAGTGGGGCCGGATCTCGGCAAGCCCATGCCCGTCCTGCAATACATCACCGAGCCCGGACTGCGCGCCATTGTTCGAAACCCGGCCGGTGTTCGCACCTGGCCGGAGCAACACATGACCGGATTTGGGACGAAGACGCTGCCCGACAAGGACCTGGACGCGTTGGTAGCGTACTTGAAGGGAATGGCTAAGTAGCTCCGTCAGGCAACGTGAACGCCACGATGCTGCTTCCCGAAGCGGCGCCGTTCTTGCCGCCGCCACAGACGATGACGACGTACTGTTTACCGTCCAGGGAATAGATGGAGGGGGTGGCGTTTCCGGCGGCGGGGAGCACGGTTTCCCATAGCAGGCGGCCTGTCATCTCATCAAAAGCCCTGAACTTCCTGTCAAAGTTGGTGGCGGCAATGAAGAGGAGACCGCTCGCGGTGACGACCGGGCCGCCGTAGTTGTCGCTGCCGGTGTTGGTGATCCCTTTGGCAACCAGCTCCGGGTACTCTCCCAGCGGGATCTGCCAACGGATCTTGCCGTTGTTCAGATCGATCGCATTCAATGTCCCCCAGGGAGGAGTCAGTGGCGGATAGCCGTCCGGATCGCGGAACAGGATGTAACCTTCATTACGATACTGCAGCCAGCTGGGATCTTTGGCTGCGGCGCCCGGATCCACCGCGCCGGTGTCCCGGCCCGTTTCCAGGAACTCCACAATCTCGTCGACATTTTTTTCGAGATAGTCGAAGGAGGGCATGCGCCCGGTGCCTTCGCGGATGATGTTGGTGATCTGCTCGCGGGTGCGGCGCTTGCCGATATCCACCAGCGACGGAAAAGTCGGCGGCGCGCCCTGGAGGTTGTCGCCGTGACAGCTGGCGCAGTTGTTCTTGTAGAGCGACGTCGTGTCATGAGTCACCATGCGGATGATCCAGGGCTGCTCGTTTGAGTTGACGAACAGCAGTCCCGCTTTTTCGTCGTAGGCGGCGCCTCCCCACTCGCCCCCGCCGTCGGTTCCGGGCATCAACACGGTGCCCCGCAGGCTGGGCGGGGTGAACATTCCATTGGAGTCGAGGCTCGCCAACTGTCCGAGGACCGCGGCATGCGCCTCAGGTGTCCGGTTGGTCACCATGTCCGCGGTGAACGTCTGGCGCGTGAAGGGCGGCGGCGCGACGGGGTAGGGCTGCGTTGCAGCCAGTTGCTCGCCCGCGAGCTTCGAGGCCGGGACTTTCCGGTATTTCACCGGAATGAGCGGCTTGCCGCTGTTGCGATCCAACAGGTACACGTAGCCTGTCTTCGTGATCTGTGCGACAGCCGCGACGGGCTTGCCGTTGTGTTTGACCGTGACGAGGGTCGGAGCGGCCGGAAAATCCAGGTCCCAGACGTCGTGTTTGATGCCCTGGAAGTGCCAGATACGCTTACCTGTGCGGGCATCCAGCGCCAGCACACAGTCCGCATACAGGTTGTCGCCGATCCGGTTGGCCCCGTAGAAATCGAAGGACGCCGAGCCCGTTGCGGCGAACACCATTGCGCGCTCGGGATCGAGGCTGAGACCCGACCAAGCATTGGCACCCCCGGAGATCTTGTATGAGTCCTTGGACCAGGTCGCATAGCCCGGCTCGCCAGGCCAGGGGATCGTGTGAAAAATCCAGCGCTGCCGGCCGGTCTTCACATCGAATGCCCGGATGTGCCCCGGTGACCCGGGCAAAGTCTCCGGCACGGTGCTGCCGAGAATGAGCAGGTCTTCAAAGATCACGCCGGGACTGCTCGCACTCACACTCATCCGGTCCGCGGGACGCCCCAGTCCTTCCCGCAGGTCGATGCGGCCGGCGACTCCAAAACCGGGTAGCGGCTTACCGGTGGTCCGGTCCAAGGCATAGAGGAAATTGCGGTAGCTGACGAAAACGCGATCCTGGTAAACCGTGACGCCGCGATGGCGGAAGTGCCGAGTGGGAGAAACGCCGCCTGAAGGGTCGAATTTCCAGATCTCGTGCCCGGTCTTGGCATCCAGCGCAACCACTTGGAGAGTCGGTGTCGTGGCGTACAGCGTGCCATCGACCACGACCGGATTGCTCTGCATCTCCGAGTCTTTGAAAGCATCGTGTGAGTCGTAGGTCCACGCCACCTTCAGTTGGCTGACGTTGGCCGCGTTCACCTGCGTCAGCGGCGAGTAGCGGATGTTGTAGGTGCTTCCGCCGTTCGCGGGCCATTGTGTATCCGCGGCAGTCGCGGCGAGGAGCAGAAGGAGGGCTTTCACTTAGGTGCGAGCAACGCTTTTGTGTTCGTGTACAGGGTGAATTAATTGTAACGCAATGTGTATGACTGCTCGGGCGTACCATTCTGGTGCAGGTCGTCTGGGGGAAGCTCCTACCCCGTCAGGTCTAGGGCAGATAACCTTCTAATTGTGCTAGCCTTTCATGAGTGACGAACACCCATTTCTCCGGCGCGTTGCCTACGCACGATGCCGCCGTTGCGGTAAGGCCACTCCAGCCAGTCGTCTTCGGATTCGGACGGCTGGGGGATATGGTCATGCTCAGCGCCGTGCTGCACCTTCTGCATCAGCGTTTCGGCAGGCCATGCCTGGTCGTCGGTGCCGGCCCCTGGAATTCGCCGCTTTTTGAAGGCCACGCTGACGTCGAGCGCGTGCTGTCGTTCTCGCGGCACATGCCCTTCATGCTCAGCGCCGCCTGGTGGCAGTTGCTTGTAGCGTTGCAGCAAGCCGGCCCCGGCCCGATCTATGTGTGCGAGCGCTCGCCGCGGCAGTTGGCACGCATCCGTCGGATGCTTGCGCTCATGAGTATCGATCCGACACGATGTTTGTTCATCGGCGACGCAGCCGGTGAGCCGGAAAGCTGGGTTGATCGCTATATACAGTTAGGACAACTCACGCCGTCCGCGTTCAGGGCCGGCGACTATCCAATCGCATTGGGCAAGCACGCACCCCGCCTGTCGGTGTCCGAAAGTGAGCGACTGGAGCGGGATGCCTGGCTGCGGGCGCGTGGTTGGCTCGGCCGCCAGCTCGTGCTGATCCAGCCGGGTAACTTCCGGACCATGAGCAGACGTCGCGACAAATGGCGACGCCTCAATAAGGATGACAAAGCGTGGCCCATCGAAAACTGGGTTGCTCTGATCCGGCGTGTGCTCGACGCGTTGCCGGAGGCGAGAGTGGTGTTGTGTGGAGCCCCGCAGGAGGGCGAGCTGCTGCGCGAAATCGCAGAGCGTGTCGCCAGTCCGGATGTCATGGCGGCGGAGTTGAGTCTGCGGCAGTTGTTTGCTGTGAGCGAGGCCGCTCACAGCATGATCTCGGTCGACACCGGCCCGGCGCATGCGGCCGCCGCGTTAGGTTTACCGCTCGTGGTCCTGTTTGGTGCCGAGTCACAACAGGTATGGCTGCCCCGCAGCCCATCCGGCTCCGCGGTGTCAGGGCTGGGCGGTCCGCCGTATGCCACGCGCGTCGATCAGATTCCTCTCGATGAGGTATTTAACACCTGGTGCTCGCTGACTCGGTGACCCCGACCGTCATCTATTTTTGCCGGCTCGGCGACATGGTCATGTTGACGCCGCTGCTGAACCTGCTCCATCAGCGCTATGGAAATCCCTGTCAGGTCATCGGCACCGGCTCGTGGACCGCTGCGGTCTACGAGGGCCATCCCGATGTCTCGAATGTATGGTCCTTCCACCGTCATTTGCCATTCCCGTTGGATTCTTCGTGGTCGGCCGTCAGTCGGGCGCTGCGCGCGAGCGCGCCCGGACCTATCTACATCTGCGAGCGTCATTACCGCCAACTTCCCCGCATTCGCCGGATGCTGTGGCTAGCGGGCGTTGATCCAGGCCGCTGTGTCTATCTGACAGACGAGCCGGTCACCGGTCCCGAGCATCTCGTCGACCGGCTGCTGCGCCAGGGTACCCGCACACCCCCTGCGATCCGGGTTGCCGACTATCCCGTTCCGGACCTGCGCTCGGTCGACGGGCCGCGGCTGTATGTGTTGGATTCAGACCGGGCTCAGCATCGAGCGTGGCTCGAGACCGAGGGCGCCTCGGGACAAGAATGTATTGTTATTCAGCCGGGTAACCATCGCAGCATGGGGCCGAGGCGCAAACGCTGGCGCCGGTTGAACAGCGACGACAAGTTCTGGCCACTCGAGCGCTGGGGTGAGCTCATCCACAAAATCCATGCGCAGCGCCGCGAGGCGCTGATTGTCATTCGCGGCTCGCCGGAAGAGGTCTCCCTGCTCCAGGAGATCAAGGCGGTTGCCAACCTCGACTCGGTGGTCGTGTATGGCCAAGGCCTCAGGCCCTTGTTTGCCCTCTGCGAGGCGGCCCATAGCATGGTCTCCGTCGACACTGGTCCCGCACATGTGGCCGGTGCATTGAGCCTGCCGCTGGCCGTGCTCTACGGCGCCGAATCGCCCAAGTACTGGTTGCCGCGAACACCCTCCGGCTCTCCCGTGCTGGGAGTGGGGGGACCCCCCACTTCCAACCGGGCGGACATGGTCTCAGTGGATGCGCTGTTCGACGCGTGGCGGACGGTCGCGCTCAGACCACACCTGCGCGCTTCAGGCCGCCCGTAGTATCAGCGGCAGTAGTGGTCGTCGTTCGGGCCGCAATCGTGCCAACCGCGCTCATGGTAATACCGGTGGTGGTCACGGTCATAATATCCCTCACGCGGTGCCGCGACTACGCATGCCGACGTAAGTGCAATCAGTCCAAGAATAACGCTGGCTTTGGCCAAAAGTTGCATGTGAATTCTCCTGTCAGCCTACGGCGGCTTCGCAAGAATTAACGCAACGCGGCGCTAAAAGATCCGTCCGGCTCGGCCCCGGCTGCAGTCATTTCTCGAGCGCCGACGACAGTCTCATAACAATTGGGTGACACCTACCGGAAGTCATCTTCGGCCGGTATCTAGTGAGACGGATGCTCAAGCAAACGAAGCCGATAACCGATGAGCGGGCGCACTGGCTGGCCGCTCACATTGTTCCCCATGAAGCCGCGCTGCGAGCCTGGCTGAAAGGCAAGACTCCGTCCGGCTGCGATGTCGATGATGTCGTGCAGGAAACCTATGCGATTCTCGCGGCAAAGCGTGCTGTCGACAGCATCAACAATCCCAAAACATACACATTTCAGGTTGCCTATTCCGTAATCCTCCAGCACGTGCGTCACTCGCGCGTCGTACCGATCGCCGCCGTAGCGGACATCGGCGCCCTGGAGTTGCCGGTCGATGACCCTTCGCCTGAGGAGGCCGCGATTGCTCGCGACGAGCTGCGGCAAGTCGAGCTGGCCATCGACGCTCTGCCGAGGCAGACCCGAACAGCGTTCATCCTGCGGAGAGTTGAGGGGCTGTCGCAGCAAGCGATCGCGCGGCGCATGGGACTTTCGGAACACACCATCGAGAAGCACATCTCCCGCGGTATCAAATTACTGCTCGCGCAATTTGGACGTGGGGGAAACACCGCGGCGCAGGCATCTAAGGAGAAAGAAAGGCCGGATGACATTGAAGACCCCCAAAAACAGCGCAAAATTCCGCGATGAGGTGGCGGCCGACTGGGTCGCTCGCCTCGATGCCGGTGACCTGACCCCTGCCCAGGAGCGGGAGCTGCAACAGTGGCTGGCGAGTGATACCCGGTGCCTCGGCGCTTTCGCGCGTGCGCAGGCCATCTTTGCGAGCCCCCATGTCGCTTTGCCAACCGAGGTGCGGACTCCGGTCGCCCGGCGCAGCTTCCTGGTCGCCGCGGCTGCGGGGCTGGCCGGTACCGCGTTCATCCTGGGACATCGCGCGGCGGCTGAGAAGCGGATCTACGTATCGGAGCTGGGGGAGATCCGGCAGATACCGCTGGAGGATGGCTCGCGCATTACGTTGAATACCAACAGTGCGGTACAGGTCGAGTATCTCGAGGACTCGCGCGTAGTTGCACTCCAGCGGGGTGAGGCGTACTTCGAAGTAGCCAAAGACAGCAAGCGTCCGTTCATTGTCGTGGGTTCCAGCGCGCAGGCGCGGGCGGTTGGAACTGCCTACAGTGTTCGATTGGGAGACGAGGCGGGGCAGATGCAGATACGCGTTGCGACCGGGCGTGTTGCAGTTGAGGCGCCGTTGCCGCCGCCGGCAGCCCCCCTGGCGGCCATTCGCAACCTGTTCGTGTCCCAGCCGACCAACGGCGCCTATCTCAACGCCAACCAGGAAGCAACAGTCCGCATCGGCAAGGGAGGCCTGGATGACGGGAAAATCCAGGTGTCGATTCGGGATCTGCAACCTGGAATGTTTGAGCGCAGCCTGATGTGGCGTCAGGGACTGCTGTCGTTTGAGGGCGTGACACTGGCGGAAGCGATCGCCGAATTCTCACGCTACTCGCGCCAGAGAATACTCATTCGCGGAGCGCTCGCGCACGAGCGCATTTCCGGCTTGTTCGCAGCGGCCGATCCGCTCGCTTTCGCGCATGCCGTGGCGCTCAGTCTGCGGGCGCGGGTCGGTTCCGAGCAGGACACGCTGATTCTGTATCGACCATGAAAGTTTTTTGACGCATGGCGGACACGCTGCCGCCCGAGTCTCTAACGGGAGTCACTCGTTTTTTGCCCTGGAGACTTCATGCGTATGTTGGTACCTCTGCGTCGCACCGTCGCGTGCACCGTTGCCCTGATAATGAGCGGCGCGGCCGCCAGCGCCCTGGCGCAGACACAGACTTTCGACCTGCAATCCCAGCCCGCCATCAACGCCATCCCGATGTTCGCGCGCCAGGCGGGCATCCAGATCGTGGCGCCCGCCGGCAAGCTCGATGGGATCTACACCCAGGCTGTCCACGGTGCGTTGGACCGTCATCAGGCGCTGGCCAAACTGTTGGAAGGTACACCCCTGGTTGTAACCTCAGACGATGGCAAGGTCGTCATTCTTCAAATGGCGGACCCGCCGCAGAAGCCGGTGCCCGCGGCTGCTCCCACCAAGGCGATGAACACGCCGGAAGCGGAGCGCCCGATGGAGGAAGTCGTTGTCAGCGGGTATGTCGAGAGTCTCGAGCAGGCTCGCTCATTCAAACGTAACGCGGTCGGCAGCGAAGAGGCGATCGTCGCGGAGGATATTGCTGCATTTCCGGACCTGAATCTGGCCGAGTCCCTGCAGCGCATACCGGGCATCACCATCAATCGCGATTCCGGTGAAGGGCGCCAGATCACCCTGCGGGGACTGGGTCCCGACTTCACCCGCACCCAGTTGAATGGCATGGAGGTTCTGGGCAACACCGCTTCCGGAATGGACAACCGCGGCGGCGTCAGTCGCACGCGCAGCTTTGACTACAGCCTGTTCGCCTCGGAGCTCTTCGATCGCGTCGTCATTCAGAAATCGTACGCCGCCGATCAGGATGAGGGCGGTATCGGTGGCACCGTGCAACTCAGCACCGCGAAGCCTTTTGACTACGACGGCTTCAAAGTCGTTCTGAGCGGCAAGGGCCAGAGCAACAGCGTCACCAAGACCGTGACACCGCGTCTCGTCGGGCTCATTGCCGATCGCTGGGGCGATTTTGGAGCGCTGGCCTCGCTGGCCTACAGCGTCAACGATTCCAATGAGTTCGGCTATCGCAACTGGGGTTGGAGTCAGATCAAGGTCAATGCTGCCAACATCGGGCCGAACGTCAGCGCGAGCGATGCGGCACAGCTCGAGGCGGGGAAGATCTACGCACCCCAGGCCGACACTTATTCGACCTGGTACGACCACCGGACGCGCCTGGGCAGCACGGTGGCCTTGCAATACGAGCCGACCGATGCCCTGAAGCTGGGGTTCGATGCTCTCTACAGCCGGCTCACCAATGATCGCAACGACTACGCGCTGGCCGCGGCCGGCACGAATGCCCTGACAGGCAATGTGTCAGGCACCCAGATTCTGCAGTCCGATGTCATTCAGGGCAACACGCTGGTGGCGGCGAATTATACCGGCGTGGACATGCGCAGCGAGTTCAACACGGAAACGGACTCCACCCGGTTCTATCAGACGGTGCTGCATGGCTCGAACCAGGTCAGCGACGATTTTCTCATCAAGGCGCTGGTGGGCTATTCGCGCTCGGACTACGAGCTGCCGTACTTCGACAAGGTGTTCCTGGAGAGCAAGCACCAGGCATTCGGGTTCGACGACCGGCCCAGCGTGCCCGTGAACACCTATGGGTTCAATCCCGCGGATCCGGCGCAATGGAATCTCATGCGCCTGGATACCCAGGCGAACGCCATCGTCAATGCCTACACCAACGCGAAGCTCGATCTGGATTATACCCTGAACAGCTGGTCGAGCCTGGAGGGCGGAGCGGAATTCAAGCGCTTCACCGATCGGGGCGCGCAGTACAACAACAAGGTCTTCTATAACACTCCGAACGACCTGCCCATTCCGGCCGGCGCCAAGATCGGGGTTCCCTACGATACGCTGGGGCAGTACATCGTGGGCGACGTGAATCAGACATACGCCTATATCGGGCAGACGCGGAACATCATGTCCGCGGGTTTCCTGTCGCCGGGGTCGAACTATGGCATTGCGGAGCGGACGGCTGCCGGCTATCTGCAATACGATATCAACACGAGCTTGTGGGGATACCAGTTCAAGGCCAACGCCGGTGTGCGTTACTACTCGACGGATCTCACCAGCGACGGCGCGGTGAATTCCGGTGGCACCCTGCAGCCGGTGAGTGTCAAGAATACCTATCACGGCGCGTTGCCGGCGGTAAACCTGGCCCTGTATCTGCAGCCGGACCTGGTGGCTCGACTCAGTGCCGATCGCAATATCAGCCGGCCGGCCCTGGGCGATCTGGCAGCGGCCGGTACGATCTCCACGGCACCCTTCGGCGGTGGTCTCTCAATTGGCAACCCGAACCTGAAGCCTTTCACGGCAGACGCAGTGGAGA